>ERZ795046.1063-NODE-1063-length-29856-cov-4.092212_pt1 | contig 29856 bp, 32 predicted proteins | sample MGYA00375130_ERZ795046 | MGnify/ENA primary metagenome ERZ795046 (study PRJEB30175, sample SAMN05720202) | activated sludge metagenome | isolation source: anaerobic digester from wastewater treatment plant | place: Japan | collected 2015-05-15 ...
AGAATCCATATCCACCGGAGAGAATTCGTACCTCTTGTGAAGTGAATCATCGGAATCATGAGCGATCAAACCACTATACAGAGTGAAAAGATAATACACTGAAGCTTTTCTGCTAAAGAAAAATAGTCCGGGGAGGTTTTAACCCTTTGGGAATGGCGGATATACCATTGCAAAAGAGCGATATTTATCAGAGGAGGGATCATAGGGACACATTATGTAACCGTTTTTTCATCTCCATAACCTCCTGCACAGTCTCCTCCCTTCGATCCATATCCTTCTCCACAATCAACCTGACCACATCCCCTTCATGGAGCAGAGGAAAGAGCGTATAAGGAAGAGATATCTCATGGACCGGATCGGTATCAGTCATCAGAACCATCACCCCCTCCTCAAGCCGATCCACCGTCGCCAGAACCTCATTCGTCAAGCCAGTATCTCCTCCCGTCAGTTCGCAATACAATGGTTCCTCTCTCATCGGTCCGTACTATCCCAACTCCGGCCGACTCCAGGGCATGGATCGTGGATGGTGCTGGATAATAATACTCATTATCCCGTCCAAGTGAAATAATCGCCAGGTCAGGAACATCTCCCTTCAGGATCCCACGCGATGCAGAGCCTTTTGAACCATGATGAGCCAGTTTTACGACATCACAAGACGCATCACAATGCTCGCAATCACCGGTAAAAAATACCCTCACCTCCCCATACGTAAGCACAAATGCAAGCGAGTCCTCATTCAGGTCACCGGAGAGCTCAGCCGGCGATATGACCCGGATGGTGATATCATCGGTAAATGGGATCAGATCTCCCTCTCTTGCCACTCCATATGGAATCTGTTTCTCTATCAGGGTCTTCATCAGGGTTCGGTACGTCGGAGAGGTATGAATTGCTCCATTATCAATGAATAAAGAAACCGGGATGGCATTGAGAATATCAGTCATCCCTCCGATATGGTCTGAATGCGGATGAGTGGCAATGAGGACATCAAGGCTGAATATCCCCTGTTTTTGAAGATATGAAAGAATACGCGACCCTGCATCCGGATCACCCGCATCAATCAGCATGGCATGACCGCGATGTTCGATGAGCGCAGCATCTCCCTGACCCACATCAAGGAAATGGATCGAAAGGGAGGAGACCGGTGATATGAGAAGAAAGAGAGAGATGAGCATCAGAATTTGGGGAATACTCATGCGAATGTATGCATAATGCACGAAGACTGACCGGTCACCTGGCTTTTTTTCATACGATGAAATATCATAGTGTTCATCTGCTGATGACTTCATACTCTCCGCCGGTTACTTCCTATCTCAGTATCTTCTCTTTTCCCATTCGAAACTCTTCTTCAGTAATGATCCCTTCATTTCGCAGATCGTTGAGTCTTCTGATCTCATCTGCCAGATGGAGGGATGATGCATCCTGTGTGCTATCATGGGATGTACGCAACTCTTCCAGAAATCCTGATGCAATAATACCTGTCGGAAGTGCAATCAGCCCTATTCCGATAAGAATAATCAAAAATGAAAAGAATTTCCCCATCCCGGTGACCGGAACAACATCACCGTACCCGACCGTGCTTGTCGTCTCAATGGCCCACCAGAGAGCATCATCAAAGTCATGAATCCTGTCAGGTTGTGCCTCTGATTCAAGAATGTATATAAGGTATGAACTGAACGAGAGAAAAACCAGCAGGATCACGCTTACCGAAAAGAGATACTGGCTGTCTCGCTTTATGACCCGGTATATCACATCAATAGATCCATAATACCGGAGCAGTTTCATCACCCGAAAGAGCCGGAAAAGTCTGAGGAAATGAACTAGTTCAACACTCAACGGCATGAGTAATGTCAGGTAAAAGGGAAACACCGCAAAAAAGTCAATAATCATTGTGATAGAACACGCATATCTGAGCCGTCCCAAAACCGGATGACGATATTCCGGGTAACAGGTACAGGTCCAGATCCGGAGCAGATATTCAATGGTAAAGATGATGATGGTTCCCTGCTCGATAAGATCCAGATATCCTTTGTACGGTGCAGACACCTCCGGGTATGTCTCAAGAAGAATGAGAATGGTGTTGATTATGATGACAAAAATGATGAAATAATCAAAGAGCGTATTTGGTTTGCCGCCTTCATCTCTCTCATTGACACTGTCAAATACTCGTTGTTTGAAGGATGCTATTCTATGTTTTCCACATACCCTGCCCATATCAGAATACTGTTATCTGATTGTATGAGATGAAGAACCCTGCTATAGTTCATAGCCGATCAATAAATTAATCTCATTCAGAAGATCTCTCAAATGAAAGTCTTTTTACCCGGAAACAAGCCAGTACATAGTATGGCGGCCACCCCTGCATCCATCACGAGGATCAGAATGGAGAATATACCTGCCGGCTTTGCAATCATCAGCACTGCCAGGCATGCATACATACCAAAACCGGCATCTGTTACTCATGTCTCTCCAAAGGAATCGTTATTATCCTCGTCATCATGGTAATTCTCTCATATATCGCATGGTCCGCTCTGTTGTGACCGGAGATTGCAATGACAGAAAACCCTATTGAACGGGAGAATCAACATAGTATCGGGTATATGAGGCATCTTATGAAAATCAGATTATATCTGCTGGCTTTCACCCTGGGATTTCTTCTGCTGTTTCCCGCTTATGCCGTTGGAGATCTGCATAGATCAAACACCTCGCCCATTGTCTTTACCGCTCCGGCCCAGCAAGTCTCCTCCCCTGACCATGCCCCCGATTATGTCCTCGAAAAAGTCACCCTTGTTGGTGATTATCAATACACCCGGCCTGGAAGATCGGTTACGCCCCGGATTATTGTGAGGAATCAGGGGGGGGATGACAAAGCACCGGGAGATGTACCGGTTGAAGCATGGCTTGGTGAAACCAGTCTTATTCCAGTCACTGATACCTTTTCTCCGCTGAAAGCAGGACAGGCTGCCATGTTTACCCTGCGGTTTATGATCCCCCATGAAATCCCCCGGATTCCCAGTCATCTGACCATAAAGATTGATCCCTGGAATACCAGAAATGAAGAGGGGGATGGGGCAAATGAACTCTCAACCCTTTCACTTGTAGTCATCGAGGATATGAAGAAGAGCTGGGATGACTGGTAATCTTTTTTAGGCCTGAACATCGGCAATGATGAGAGTGATATTGTCCGGTGCTCCTGCGTCATAACAGATATTCAGGGCTTTTTGCGCTGCCGTCACCGGATCACCGGATGACACCGCCTGCAGAACCTGTTCTCCCCCATAGTCCCATACCCCGTCGGTGCAGAGCAGAAGCCTCATCCCGTCCTCGACGGTATGCGAACTCATCCGGATATCAGGCGCAATCCTTCGCCGCCCGCCTGAAAGACATGACGTGATCACATGACCAAGCGGATGGGACCGTGCCTCTTTCTCAGTCAGCCGTCCGGTATCAATCATCTCCTGGATATATGAGTGATCTTTGGTCATGCGTAAAAGATGATCCCCGTCTCCCAAACGCCGCATATACACCCTTGAATCACCACAGGAGAAGACGATCATCCGTTCGGAAAGGAAGAGCACCCCGGCAAGCGTCGTTCCAAGCCCGTCAAGATCCGGTGACTGTGCAACCAGCCGGCTGAGATGATCCTGTGTCTTGTGGATCCGGTCAGACAGCATCTCCTCCCCATCCGGACATGGAACCTGTCCCAGACAGGACAATACTTCCCGGCTTGCAACATCACCGGCAACACTTCCTCCGATACCATCCGCAACGGCAAGAACAACGGGGAATTGTTCTATCCTACAGCAACAGGGACGAACCATGGAGACTGCTGCACGAACATGAGTGCCGATCAGCAAGGCATCTTCATTTCGCCTCCTTATAAGCCCGGTATTGGTGAGCGCTGAAATCGTCAGGGACTGTATCATCTCATCACTTCTGGTGATACGGCTATGGCAGAATATTTGAAATACCTCATTTATATATTGTTACAACGCAGAAAACCATACTATCATGCATCATTACCTGGTCACTCCCTCTTCGTACCGATATATCTGCACACGGATCGGACTTCGGAAAAAAAGTCTGATAACTCCAGAACAGTATAACCGGCTCCTGAACATGGAACTCTCACAGCTTCTCAGATTTATCGGAGAATCAGGGTATGACGAAGAGGTCCATACGCTCTCTTCCGCATTTTCAGAGATTGAGCGTATTGAACAGGCACTCACCCGGAACCTGGCAAATACCTACCGAAATATCCTCTCAATTGCCCCCGGAGCTTTGCATGAAATGGCAGAACGCTATTTCACCAGGTATGATATCGAGAACATCATGCTCATCCTTCGGGGATGTCAGTTTCAGATCCCTCCCGAACGGATACGGGCAGTGCTTATCCCTGCTGGAGTGCTCACTCCCGCTCAGCTTGACCATCTGCTCATCCTTCGAACCATTCGTGAGATATCAGAACATCTGTCCTCATGGCCATACGCAGGTGTCGTCTCCAGAGTGATATCAGAAGGATACAGGCGGGGCCTGTTTGCCTCTCTTGAGAACGAATTATATCTGCAATATTATGAAAATCTGATCGCTGACGCACGATTTGGAATCCGTGGGGGCGATGTCATACTTCCCCATCTCAGGTTCGAGATAGACATTCAGAATATCAGGAATGTCTTCAGACTTCGTGCAGGAAGCAGAATGGCAGATATTACGCCGTATATGATCCCGGGAGGGTATCTCACCCCTGAAGATTTCCAGCGGCTTTACACAGTATCTGACCGGGAGGCATTTGTCAGTGAACTGTCCCGTGCCGGTATCATCTCCATACTGACGGAGGCACTCAGAAATCTGCGATGTGATGCGAGTATTTGTGAGACTGATGCTGCTGATGTTGTCTGGAGAAGATGGGCGGCCAGGAAGACTCCTCTTTATACCGTCATGCTCGCGGTCAATACCATGCTTCTCCATCATCTGGATGGGCTTGCCCGTCGTCATCCGTTCTCTGTCCTTCCCATCATCTCCTATATGGAACACAAACGGTACGAGGTTGCAAATCTTCGGGCGATTGCAAGGGGAAAACAGTTTGGGGTAAGCCCTGACTTTATCAGACAACATCTGGTGATGTAGATGCCGTATCTTCGTGATGTACGTCCCACAAAATCCGAACTCCTCGTACTGAGGACCAGACTTCAGATAGCAAAAAGGGCACGGAAAACATTACAGATGAAGCTGGACGGACTTATCATGGAGGTCACCAGGCTTGCCCCGGAGGTAAAGGCAGAATACGATCTCCTGATGGCCAGGTACCGCAGAGTCAGACACCTTCTGGCCCCGGCCTACATGATCGAAGGGATGCTAAATGTAACGATTGCTGCGTATTCGGTTGAATCAAAGACTGAGATAGAGCTAACCGAAAAGAACCTGTTTGGTATCCGGGTGCCGGTGATCTCAGGAACCAATGTCAGAACCGACCTCATGGAGCGTGGATACGGACTGCTTGGAACATCGCTAGTCATTGACGACCTTGCCGATGCCTATGAGAAGCTGGTTGATGCCATCATTGCCTATGCAGGCAATGCCGCTGCACTCAACCACCTGCTCAGAGAGATTGAACGGATCACACGGCGGGTCAAAGCCCTTGAAAACGTGGTTATTCCATCACTGGAGACATCGATTGCAACCATAGCCTCATCGCGTGAAGAGATTGAACGGGAAGAGCAGTCACGACTCTTTCATATAAAAAAGAAACGGGAATAGGTCATATCTCGTCGCAGGAGAGGTACCGGCCTGCACAGACTACATACTGCTTTTTGTCACTTCCGGTCACCAGAGTATAATACGCTTCTTTATAAAAGATTCCGGTCTCAAGCGGATTGGAATAGGTATATTTCACAAAACCGGTCCCCTGTTTCATTGCACCGGTTACAATCTCATCACGGAATTTTTTCCCGGCTGCATCAACCTTTCCGGTAAAGTTCACCCCTGCAAGTTCAGGCTGGGCAGCATTTGCGATCATGGTCACCCCGGTATCATAGACATACACATATAATGAGGGGTCATTGCGGTCTTTATACGGATGCCGCCCGTTCTGAATATCGGCAATCGTCCCGGTGGCATCACGGCTGATGGCATCAGCGGTAAGATTCACAAGGTCGGTAATCTGCTGCCTGGTCTGTGACTTATCTGCACAGATTGGGCCGATATATTTTCCCACGATCTTCTCATAGGTAGTACTACCCTCATCCCTCCGATCCTGTTTCATAGCATCCAGTCCGGTCTGGATGGCATCGATGATCTTTTGATCGGTGTTCGGATTGAATGCGATATAGTAGGTTGAACGGCCGAGATCATCAAGGATGTAAAATGATTCAGGATCTTCTGCGATGGTCTGAATCAGGCTCTCACCCGGGTACTGGCCATAGACCCAGACATCAGATGTTCCATCCACAAGACGCTGGACTGCTTCGGCCGGAGTTGTCACCTGAAATATATTCTTTTCGGCGATTCCTGCTTCTTTGGCAACATACAACCCGATATCATCCCGAATGACAACCACACGCAGATCCCTGTTCTCCGGCCGGCTGGTCCTCAATGATGTATTTTGTGCAAACAGAACAACGGGGCATTGCATGAGGGGGCCTGCCCATCTGAAGAGTGGTTCCCGTTCCGGCGTTCGTGCCATGGAGAACAGACCGGTGTTGTTTCGGGAAAGGGCCATCCGGTATGCATCAGACCATGCCATGAACCTGATATCACCCACATTGAACGGGATGCCGGCACGCTCACATGCTGTTTTGATAAGTTCTACTGAAAGGCCGGAAGGGACTCCGTTTTCAAGATAATTAAATGGCGGGTATTCTTCGGTTACATAAACCATGTCTTCTGGCAACTGAACCGCCATCGAAAGACATGAAAAGAGAGAAATGCACAATGCAATGAGCATTCCTGTCTGAATTGATCTCATCAGCTCTTCAGTATCCCTTTCCGGATATAAATAGGTGACCCTTAGACCAGGGGATTTGGGCCTTTCTCACCTGTCACCGGCAGGTCGGCGTGCGTCACATAGAGCGGGTAGTCTATCGCCGCCATTCGGAGAAGAATCAGGTGTTTTCCGCCGGGAGTAAGGGCATAGACCGGTACAGTGGAGCCTGCCTGGAGAATAGCGCACGGCCCGCAGATCTCCCGTACAGTCCGGGATGCACACGCGGTCACGATATCAGCATACGCCCTGACCAGTCGAGCATCCTCTGGTGTATACCCGGTGGTATGCACTGCAATGATGATGGCATCCGGATCATATTCCCTGACCGTCCGGGCATCTTCAGGATTTGAGATTGTCACGATAAGGTGTTCGTGTCCGGCCTTTCTCGCTGCATGCACCCCGGTCAGGGGATCGAGTGATGCATGTTCCGGATCTGCAACAATCCCACCCTCATCCTCAATTCTTCGGATAACATCCGGGATGGGGGTGGTACTCACAAGGCCTGACATTCTGCCCCCAATTCCTTGTGCCATAGCAGACCGGGTGACAACAACCGTGCCCGCCCCGTCACAGGCGATGACGGCAGCGTCGATATACCGGCTTTTCAGAGCCGAACTGATGATCTCGGATGCACCAAACCCGACAAATACCTCATCTGATATCAGTTCCCGGCCGGGGGTACACATACCAAACGAGTCTATCCGGTTCTGAATATTCTTTGTAATGGCCTGTGGTGTCATCTCCGTAACCGGGCATGCAAACCGGCGGGCGAGCGGGCATTCACGAATAACGGGTTTTCCTACCTCTACGACTCTGCCATCCCTGACGACAACTCTGCATCGTCCGGCTGCTTCGAGTACATGTTCATCCATGGTTTATCTCCTGAAAAGAACGATCACAAATCCAAGACCCAGAAGGATAATGAGGGGTGCCGGTCCTGATTTTTCAGTAGGGATCGGGGTCGGCGGGGCGGGAAGGGGGGTTCGTTTTGGAAGGGGTGTCATATCTTCTCCTTGCACCTGATCACCGGTCTCTCCTGACCAGGTACTGTCGCCTGACACGGGGACTGCGGTATCACTCGTCACCAGTGTCGGCGTCGGAGTCGGTTCTTGTGAGGATATCGTCGGCTCGGGTGTTGCGGGCACTGTACTGAGCGATTTCAGGCTGATATTATCTATAAATCCCTCAGCCTTTCTCCCGTTCTGTCCTTCGCCGACCGAGGTCAAGAAGAGATGGGTAAACTCTTCCATCTTCCCGGTTACCGTCACAAAATGACTAAAGAGCGGGGTGTTATTACCAGGCTTTGTAACAGTCATGCTGACGCGTTTTTCAACCGGATACCAGGTAATCCTGATATGATACCCCTCTCCATCCGTAAATCTGACTGTTTTACCGCTGTAATTTGCCTTTCCAGGAATTGAGAACGTCTGTGAACGAAGATTCTCTTTTGAGATGGCAATAAGGGAAAATGCATGTTCACCGTTCTGGTTATTCAGTTCTGCAAGGACAAGCGGGCCTTTCTGGCTGTCATACCCTTCTGTTCCCAGTCCAAACCGGAATGAACTCTGCTCTTCGGTCAGAACCGGCAGAACGTCAAATTCGAGGGTAAAGGGGCCGGTACATGGTGCAGACAGTGGATAATACGCATAGGATCCAGTCCCCCCTGTTATCTGGTAATGGTACCTGCCGGTCTGGTTGTCAGGATAAAATGATGAAAGACTGTTTGTCTCCCAGCCGGTTGCATCCGTAAAATCTGTTTCATACAGAACCGTATCTGCATGAGCAAGGCACGGATATACGAACAGCACAGAAAGAAGGATGATGAGGAATGAAAATAATTGTCGGGGATCTGACATAGGTGTGTGCCTATGGTATCGTATGCCAAGAATGAAAGGTTACCGATCCCCCGGCCACCGGCTGCCCCTTGATCACCCGATGGTCATCTCAGTAATCCCTCCCTGGAAGTTCATACTCTGGGCTGATTTCTGGTAGAAGAACCTGCCGGCACTGTCCGGCCCGATTCCTGAGAAGGTGAATTTTGGACTTTCAACATATTTGTACGGTTCAGAGTTGATGTAAAGGGTCGTATAGGGATCTCCTCGTGGAATCGTAATGTTCAGGGTTGAGGAGTAACTGTCAAACCCGCCGATTGAGAAACTGTTGACCGGACCCCGGGCCAAGGTCTCACCGTTCTTTACCAACGTGATATCATTGAAATTGAATGCCGTAAACCGGTTCTTATCGGTAGATATGGTCCCGTCAGAGGATCCGGATCCATAAATGAGATGGATCAGATCTCCTGGTTCAAAGGTATAGATCTTCCCTGCAATCTTCATGGAACTTGCCGGATCTGTCACCCTGAGCCTGACATACCCATCCGGAACCAGGGCCCCGTTCACACTGCCGGTCAGATATACATCCATCTTTGTCGGAGCTGTGACATTAATACCGGTCTCATGGGAGTATTTGCCGGTTCCGTAGGCATTGGTGACCCTGAGTGTAACATTATACTGACCTGCCTGCTGGAAGATATGCACCGGGTTCTTCTCAAACGACTGGGTCCCGTCACCAAACGACCTCTCCCAGCTCTTCGGGTTGCCGGTGGAGAGATCAGTAAACTGTACGGTAAGTGGTGCCTGGCCGCCTGATGGTTCGGCAAGGAACTTTGCGACCGGTGGTGACCCGATCACAATAAAGTCCGCGGCAGTTCTACGGTTTGACCCGTAGGCGTTGCTCACCAGGAGGCTCACCGTGTATGATCCGGGGACAAAGTATGTATGAACCGGGTTTTGAGCGTTGAGGTTGATCCATCCCCAAAGCTCCAGAGATATTCTGATACCTGCCCATAGCTCAGGTCATGGAACGTTACCGTCAGGGGCGGGTCTCCAACCCTGGGTTCAGCAGTAAAGTCACTGACGGGAGGCTGGAATGGATTTGCATCCTTCAGACTGACCGGGATATTGGTCGGAAGCGGCGTCGGAGTAACCGGCAGGACCATCTCAACCGGCAGTGGCGTTGCAGATATTACCGGCGGGGGCTCAAGTCGTGCCTTGTCAATCAGGATACTCTCTCCCTTATCAGTCACGTACATCACCTCAACAAGACGCGGAGCATCAGGAGACGGATAGTAAAACTGAATCCGTTCCCCCGGTGACCATGGCCAGGTCCCTCCCTGAAAATTCATATTCGAGTTTGGCTGGACATCCCCGTTCACCTTGACAATGAGCCGATCTGATGGGAATGAATCACCATTGACATGCTGCATTACGATGGAATCGCCTTCGCCTTCAATACTAATCGTAGCCTGTGGAATCCGTTCAGGAATAGGATTCCAGATAACCAGAATCACACCAAGAAGAAACAGTACAACCATGACCACGGTCAGGATCACAATCGTCTGTATCTGTGTCATTGCGTGTTCTTTTTTCATTGCCACACCATTCCGGTTCCTCACCTGTCTGCACCCCCGCATAGAATACCTGTATACATGCATTATTCGCCGGTTTAAAAATATTCAAAAGGGATTGGTAACCTCGTACGATTCAATGCCACCCCTGAAGGAAAATCCTGCACCGTCCTGTATGCTGAAGAGGAATTTGCCGGTTGAATCCACCCCGACATTATGCAGAGTCACCATCTGGCCTGGCTGTGCCGCAATTGCAGGTATTCCGTTGACAAGTCCTTTCAGACCAGGTTCGCGGGCAATAATCCTGATGGTGATATCGGCCGTTGCAATCTGCTCATACTGGTTAATATTGATATTTGTCAGCCACCCGGTTTCATACTCCTGATCATTAATCCAGACGGTCACATTCTCAAAGTTAAACTGGATAATGGCATTGTTGATGATGGATATATATCCGGTTCCACCATCGTTCAGATCAATCCTGACCAGGTCGCCTTTCTTCAGGGTGTGATCTCTTCCTCCAATCCGAATAAGCATGCCAGGACCCTTTACGGAAAAGAAGAGCGATCCTCCTGCATCAATACTCGCTGACCCCGGGCCAGAGAGGAGGGTATCCTGCCGGTCAACCGGTAATACCGTGATCTCTTTGGTTGGTGCCTCTGATGATTCATCCGGATCGCAGAAGGTCATGTCAAGCCGTGCGGTATAGGTACCGGGGAATGGATAGGTGTGCTCAGGATATCGTGTATTCGATCTCATCCCGTCCCCAAAGTCCCACGACCGGTTCTGGGCACAGACCTGTGTCTGGTCGGCAAACTGAACCTTGAGCGGCTGAATACCGGCGGTGGGCTGTGCATCAAACCTGATCAAGGACTGATTCATCAGGTCTTCCATTGGTATCTGCTGAACCGGCATTCCCTGCTGGATGGGAACCTGAACTTCAGGAGTCATGACCGGTTCAGGAGTCGGCTCAGGAGTTGGTGTTGGTGTCGGTGTTGGCGTCGGAGTAGGTTCTGCCTGGGTTGAAAAAAGCAGCGTCTCTCCTTCACCTTTCGTATAAATTACTTCGACCGGTGCAGGTTTTGCATATCCGGAGGTATCTATCCTGAGGACCGTGCCTTGTTTCCACGGCCAGGTATAGCCCCCCATCAGCATGATCTTGTCCTGTGGGATTTCTGCACCCCCCAAGGTAAATCTCAGGTCCTGTTCCCCGAGATCCGGACCTGACTCATAGTACAGATAAACATCCTCACCTGACTGGCTTGGTGTCATGACAACCGCCGGCGGACCAGACGGCATGATCATGGGCATGACAAAAAAAACACCCGCAAGAATAATCACCGCAATCGCGGCTATTGCAACAATAATCAACCGGATATCAATCTCCAGTTCGCGCCCTTCCGGTTCCTCAAACGCTGCCGGTTCCCCGGACTCGTCCGGTGCGGGCGCTGCTTCATCTATACTGTCATCAACGTAGGGAGAAGATTCCTCTTCCGGTTCATCCAGCTCCAGGTCAAGCTGATCTGACGTCCCCTCATCGTCAAGAAGCTCGAGCATGTCCTCTTCATCATTCATCATATACCTCCGTTCCGGATACCGGGGGCTCACATCCCACAAACAGGCCAGATATCTGTATGATCCAATTATCCAATATATTATATAAAAGATGGTGTTTGATAGTGAACCGTCGTGTATGGAGAAAAAGAATCATGGTTTTTCCATGACTTATACGTGCCTGACAAACTTGTTACAGTCGCGGACCCTGATATCATTCAGGTAATGGATCGCCGTCTCGTTCTTTGGGTTTATCCTGGTCGCTTCCTTGAAGTATTTTTTTGCTTCACAAAACTCTTTCAGCTGATACAGGACAAAACCCTTGGCGGCAAACAGATCATCAATTGACTCTTTCTGCATGGTCTCAACAGGGATATCCTGCACCAGCTTCTGGATATCTGCCAGGATTTCATTTGCCCCCGTATAATCACCGGCATCAATGAGGCTCTGGGCCTGCTCACAGATCTTCTCAATCATCTCTGAGTACTCATTCTTTACCCGCTCCGGATGACTGGTCAGAGAAGGGACTTTATTCGGTTCCTTATGTGATTCCTGTGATGACTCATTCTCTTTCCCCTTCTCCTTCCGGGGTATGCTTTTTGCACTCCCCTTCTGCACGATATGACTATAAATCCGCTCTATCTCTTTTGCATCATCCTTATTTGTACAGGACTCCTTTGCCTTGCTCAGTATTTCAAGAGCCTCGTCACCTTTGCCAATGTTAAAGAGTGCTATACTTTTCAGGAACAAAGACCGGTAATCATCAGGCGACTTTTCGAGCATCTCGTCCAGGCGGGCGATAGACTCCTGATATTTTCCCTGTTTTATCATGGCCTTTATCTTCTGATGGTTCCCGGATGGTGATGTGGCAACATCTGATATGATCTGATCCGGTTCAGGTGCCGGTGGAGAACCAGGGATATGCTCCTCAGGGTTTACCGGCTGAGTGCTCCCGGCCGGGATATCGGTGAGGTTCTGCTTAAATGAGATGGTTGTCCCTTTTTTCAAAGGTTCTGGATCTGGTTTAACCAGGACCGTGACCGGGGCGGCTGGCGCACTGATGTCAGTGATGTGGTATGAGCCACGTTCTGCCGTTATTTCAGGAACAGGCTCCACCAGAACCGGTTGTTCTGCTATATCTCCGGGGGCAGCTCCCATACCGGCTTTCATTCCTCCGGAAATTGCTTCATGGATATCCGGATGAACTGCCTGGGCCTCACCTGCCGGTGCTGGGGATGGATTTTGTACTGTTGCAAAGTTCAGACGATACGAATCCGGTGTGTGTGGTGCTTCTGGTGGTTTTGAGGCAGGGGCCGGGGAATGACCGGGGGGGTTCTGACCTGCCGGGGGTGCAGATTTTGGGGGAAAGGCCGTGGTTTTCTGTGGTTCAGGAGAGGGCGCTGCTTCCTGTATGGAGGGCGGGAGATTGGGTGTGCAGTACGTGGCAAGATGGCTGAGCATCTCCTGGTACCGCTGGTTATCAATCTCACCTTTCGCATACCGCATAAACAGTACCGCAAGTGGCGGACTATACGGGTATGCAGGGATATCCTTCATCAAAACCCCGACCTTCTCCTCAAACTCGGCAGTGTCGATTACCCCTTCCGCATATCTGAGATGAAGAACCCGTAGGGGGGCACTCTGCTGGTAATTACTGATATCGTTGAGAAGATGTGAGATGATCTCTTTATACTGCCCGATGGATATCTCCCCGTTTGCATACCGCTCTGATGCAATCTTCAGGGACGGAACCTGCTGAAATGAGATATTTTTCAAAAACCAGGAGAGAAATTCTTCATACTCTGCAGTATCAATCTCCCCCCGTGCATACCGCACCTGCACTATTGATAGAGGATCTTCTTCTGTCATGTGCCTCCCCACCTGATTACTGGTATATACTTGAACATAATAAGGTACTTTGACTGTCCATCCCTGCGACGCACGTAGCTCTTTATATAGTGTTGCCAGGCATTCCCTGTTTGTCAGAACGTACCTGATATACCCATTCTTCCAGGCGCGGGATATATGATGGACATTATGCCATTCACCGGATATGAAGACATAGAAAAGCCGGGATCCCATACCCGGAGAATGGGAAGTCCTGGTACTGCCGCAGCTCTCATCTGCTCTGCTAAGGACTCCCCTGACTGGATTTCCGGTTACTTCAGGGATGGGTCTTTTTCATCCTCATCCACCTCCAGGTCTCCTGGATCTGATGCTGAGGAGCCATCATTCGTGACCGATCCGCGCTCTTCTTCCTCTTTCCGGTGCCATGCAATCAATGCGACAATCAGCCCTGCAATACATAAACCAAAGATTATTCCAAATCCAAGCAGAACCGGGGGTTCACGAATCTGGCCGGAGAAATTTGACAGAATACCACCTTCGGGTTCAGGGCCCGACGTTGCCCGAACCGGTTCAGGGGACGGGAGAGTTTGTGCAGGGGTATCTGGCTCCTCTGTCATTGTCTCCGGTATAGGAGTCTGATTCACCACGACCTCTCTGGTCTGATTCACCTGAATGGCTGGAGCCGTGGATACAACGAGCGGCCGGGAGATAGTCAAAACACCGGATGCAGTTGCCGGAGACGAGATCGCCTGAATGAGGATCTGATATCGACCCTCTTTCAGTGCATCTGCAGGAATCTCAAACATAAACTCCTGCTCCCCTCCGGGTCCGGTAACCGTTGTTGTTGTGCCTGAATATCCGGACCAGTCCCCGGATCCTCCCTTCCGGGTAGGCAAAAACCGCTCGTCGGTTACCTCAATGAGAAGGCGGGATCCAGGAGCTAGGTTTGTCGTTCCTGATACGATCACCGGCATTCCGATGGTCCCGTTCAGGGATGCTGATGCAATAGTTATCTTCGGGTTCTGGATGATGACGGAGTATTCGGTGAAGGAGTCATCAATAAACTGGCTTTTCAGTGCTGAAATCAGAGCCGCCGCGGCAGAAGGACCCATAAGGGCACCAGGCCCGCCAATTCTGAATACCGGAGCACCATACCACGGCGTTGTCCCAAGAACCATCTCCCGATTCCGGTCAGGCCAGATGTCAAAGTTACCGTTTGCCATAGGATGCTGAATAATGACCGCATATTCACCCGGCGCCATCGCACTGGTTTTTGATCCTAAGAGATCATACGAGAACCATCCACCCCGCTCAGTCGAAGCAATATCATACCAGAAGTAATTTCTGCCAAATATCCAGATAGCAACCCCGGCATCAGTCCGGCCGCCGACCAATCCGGTAATCGTCAGGTCATCACCCTGTGCAACAGACAGTCTCCTCCCTGATACCGAGAGGAACGGCCGTTTCAAGGTTATCGGAATCACCTGCCAGGAGGTGCTTTCCAGGTGATACCGGTCGCGGGGGGCTGAAACAGCATAAATGGTATAGGTCCCGGTATCAAGACCAAGGTCGCCGGTAGAGAGCCGGTACTCCCAGGTCTTACAATCACCGGACGCTGATGTGAAACTGGACGGATTTTTATCGATAACCTGTCTACGTGGCGCATCAAGTCTGCCTCCGGCTGATGGAAGATTCGGGCCCGTGATAAAGAGATACGTCTCACATGAACCACTATTCGTTCCAAAAAGACGTATTTCATCACCAATCGAATAACTATCACCACTGGTGGAGACTGATACCAACCCTTTTACAACCTGCACAGGGATTGAGTCAGACTTTGGAGCTGCCGATCCTACCGGCCCTTCAACATGAATGGTATATCGTTTGTCACCGGTCTCCGGTGTTGTGCGAAACTCTATCGTTCTCCGTCCGGTCCGGTCCATGGTGACCTCTGCATAATAATATACTCCGCCGAATGGGGATGAGGGAACGAGATCTCGAATCGTACTCCGTCTCCCGGACGGGCTGTATGACCCGATACGATACGGGCCTTCAGGATTATCCTGTATGACTCCCTCCTGTGAGGTGATGATCATGGGTGGCTGATCCCCCGGAGATCCGGTTCTGCCTCCCCCTTCCACCCAGAGGAGATAGGGCGAACCAGGAGACCCAGTGATGGTCACCCCGAACGGATCTCCTCTCACTACCGTTTCCTGTGAGAGATATAACCCTGCCCGTTCGGTTCCCAGGGTGACTTCCGTCCCACGGAGCGTATACCCTCCGTTTAATGAACGAAGATTGTCCTCCATCCGGTTCACAGCAAACCGGGGCTCAATTGAATAAAGGCCTGACTCATATCCTCTCCAACCGGTATCCCATCCCCCACTCTCTACCGGCGGGGCATACCCGATTTCATTGGTCGGGATAAACGAGCTGAATACGTACTGCCCGCCACCAGGTGTCATCACTCCAACAAGGGTCCCTCCTCCTGGTGTGCGCATCTGTATCTTCACCGGACCATCAGTATAGGAATAATCCGGTCTTCTGGTAATCCCGGCAAGATTTGTCTCAACCTGGATGACCAGTGGTGTCCCCCTGGAGACGGTTGCGTATGATCGGTCAGCCATCGTGTTCCGGTCCATCACCTTTAAGGATATTCGCGGATTTCTGACAATGAATGCAACCTGGCCGGCTATTCCCCGGACCTGGTCCCATTGATACCATGCGCCGGTCCGGTCATAAAAAAGGTCCGGAATCACATTGAGCCTCCCCTGACTGACCTGCATGATATCAACCGGCTGGTCACGTCCGGGAGATGACCCTGCCGGAAAATAGGCAATGGATGTATAGGGATATGGAACGGCATACCGGATATCAAGCCCCTCCTCTCCAAGATAAACCTCTCCACCCAATGGAACAATAACCGGACCTGCAAGAACCGGAATGCAGATTGCCAGGAATAATATCACGAACAATACCAGACGGCCATACATATGGCAGCCTTTGATCCGGAACGGGATGAACTTTCCGGGAAGAGAATCTCTGCCCGGTTTCTGATTTTACCCCATTACGATTGGTCTTTTGAGGGTTACGAATGAATAACGGCCTCTTCCCGCGGCTCAATGCTGGTCCCGGATATCCATCTGACTGGTATCTGACCATCTGAAACAGGCGACACAGAAAAGAGGGTTATGTCAGTACCCTCTGGTTCAAACCCATAACACATCCCGCCACCTTCAAAAGCGAGGGCATATATCACGGGGAGGAGTGAGATCCCATTCTTATCTGCGTCAAACAGCCGGGATTTTTCATCCATATCTCCTGAAGTATCACCGGTCCGGGCAGGAATAACAACCTCCTGGCAGGCAGTCTTGCCTGGCGCTGATTCTGCCAGTGCAATGGATGATGACGAAGAGAGGAGTGACGCGAGGATCAAATCTGAGAATGAGGGGATTTCTTCATTTGTATGGCGGGATGCGGTGATAATTATTCCATCCGATTCCGGTATGACTGCAGATATACACAATTCGCCTGATGATGAATTGTTTGCGATACAATTCTCATACAACAGTCCGCCACCGTGGTCTGCCAGTATCCGCCGTACGAGTCCAAAGGGAACGGTGTTCTGATCGGTATATGTGGTGATATCCTCACCTATCCAGGATTCTAAAACCAAATCCGCAAGAAGTGTTCCATTCCGGTCCATGATACTCATAAATTCCGTATCCTGGTTGAATTCATTACCCGGTTTCTGTACCGCATCCAGGAGAGCGGACGTGCCATATCTATCACGAAACGCTGCTGCCTCCTCCCCCATATGATAAAGACGCTCGTATGGTGAAGACGGGCTAACAGGTGATGCAACGATGATCGGAGCCGGAGTATTGGCCGGTACTGTCCCAAGAGGAACCAGATACGCAGTAATACGTGCATTCTCCTTGTCTCTCGTAAATACGGACGTTGAATAGTCCTGATACCCGGCCATCCGAAGAACAAGGGTATGAGACCCCTCCGGAAGGGTGAGGGTTCGTGGCGTGGTCCCTCTGCTGGTCCGATCAAGGACTATCTCGGCCCCCTCCGGATATGACTCAATCATGAGGGTCGATGAGGTGATCGGGGCAAACATCGGTTCTAATACTACGTAGATCACGTTGTCAGAGTCAGGACGGACGTCAACAGAGCCACTCCAGGTCTCATATCCGCTTCGCGTAAGGGTAACCTGATAGGTGCCGGTGATAAGATTATCAATGGTTTTTGGGGTTTTTCCCTGGTATACACCATTCAGGATGATCTGTGCTCCGGAGGGGGCGGATGTTATCCGAAGACTTCTGCAGCAGGGATCAGGTTTGAGCGTGGCATGAATCTCCCTCGTCTCACCAGGCGCAGGATTTTCGTTCAGTTCCCTGGTCCATACCAAATACCCGGGTTTTTCAACCCTGATGGTATGATAGGGACTTCCGGTGGAATAGACCTTCACCGATACCGGAGTATATCCCACATCTGAACCATCAAAATTGACCGATGCACCTGATGGAGTGGAGCAAATCAGAAACCACCCGGCATCTCCCCCGACCGGACCAGGCAGCGGTTCTGAATCAGGGGGTGGATAGAGCGTCGGGAATGGTTCAGGACTATCATCAGGGTCAATGAACGGGGAAGGCAGGGCCTCCTCATCTGCACATACACAAGCGGGAAGAAAGGCACAGATAAGCATTCCCATGACGAAGAACGAAAGACAATACCAGGCGTTCATAACCGGGGTGTTACCCTGTGCAGGGAAATGGTTTTCGGTCATGGAAACATTGCTGCAGGGATGCTTGTCTGATGAATGATGTATATCCATGTAATATGCAATTGTCTGGCACTATTGCATGGCAAATACTCATATGTCTCAGTGGTGGACAGAATAGGTGTTCGCAATTCAGCAGGGGTATGATCATGAACCAGGAACCGGATATTGAACGGATTAAGAAAGAGATACTGGAACGGGCTATTTACCGGTATGAGATGAGAATCGCCGACCTGAAAAGTCAACTGGATAGGACAATGCTGACTGCCGAAGTATAAATTAACTCTTTTTTTTCTCTAATGAACCAGGTTTGTGCTCACACATGCCCCTTCCTCGGTATGGTTCATCTCCATATCAGGCAGAACGTGATATCACAGGCTTGATATTATTTGAAGGAGAGAATCGTGCATGGCATTTATTGTTTGGGACGAGGTATATGCAACCGGAATATCCTCAATTGACGAACAGCATAAACATTTTGTATCAGTTCTGAACCGGATGCTTGAGGCATTAAGTCAAAAAAAAGGGAAGGAAGAGGTATCCTATGTTATTGATGAGATGAGCAGGTATGCAGAGTATCATTTCCATACCGAGGAAGGGCTCATGGAGAAGGCAGGATATCCTGATATTGCAGAGCACAGAATTTTTCATGACGCGTTTCTCTCAAAAGTGAATGACTTTCTGTATAAATATAATCAGAATGATGAAACGCTCTCAGCAGAAGTGACCATATTTTTAACATTCTGGCTCAATGAACATCTCTCCACAATAGACCAGAAATATGTTCCATCAATGAAACGTGCAGGAATTTCATGAGGCGATACCGTCGTTCTTCTCCATAACCATTATCATGTCATAGTGCCTTTTAAAGAGGCGCATCCATGCGCAGATACTTGTGAAAGAAATAATGAATGGTCATATCTATGACACAGAATCCTCTCTTCTGATTGGAGAACGAAAAGAAGGAGGATCATATATGTATAAAACCGGATGCGGGAACTTTTTCATTTATCATGCAACATCTCATACAACCGGCAATCCGCCGTGGATTAACCCGATTAGCAGAAGCGTTGCGATACGAAGACATTTTCGGTATTCTCTTCATCAATTGTCTTTTCAGGAGGCATTTGGTGAATAATATGGGCAAACGAAGGCATCACCTGATTTTCAAGATCCACTAATAATTTTAGCATATACCGATGCACGCGGGTGTACCGGTTATTCTGGCTTTATCTCCTGAATGATTCCATCAATACTTACCACAAGCCCGGTCTCATCAGCGACAGGTCTTCCACGTTCGCTCATGACCCTGATATGACCAAATTTGTCAATAATCCTGTACTCGATCTCATATGGCTCCCCGGTTTTAATCGATTCCTTTTTTGCCTGGACAACCCGTTGCTTATCGTCAGGGAAAATGAGGGGGATAAGAGATGTTATCTGACCGCTGGCAAGTCCTTTTGCAGAGTATCCGGTCACCGACTCAAGGTGGTCATTATAAAATTCCATATCAGACCCGGCAAGAGAGACCCGGAATACGATACCTGGAATATTCTGAGCCAGGGTCCGGAACTGTTTCTCACTCTTCTCCAGACGTTCTCCTGCCTTAAATCGCATAAGAGCGCTTCCTATAAGTGATGAGCCGATCTCAAGGGCATTGATCTCTTTTCTGCTCCAGATGCGTTCACCGTTTGATTCAAGAAACCCGACGACGCCCCAGATGTCATTTTTTATCTTGATTGGGACGAGAAGGACCGATTTTACTCCCTCCGGTTCCAGAATCCTCCGGTCACCCTCCCGCAGATCTCTGACCAGACTGTATATCGTCTTCTCCTGGGTGAACACATCCTCTATGACCGACCCGTCCTGCTCATGCTTCTGGCGCATGGAGAGTGGGGATCTGGTCCTTCCGACAATCCCAGTTTTTGCATTCCATTCAAGTTCGCTTTTGATCAGCTGGAGGCTGGAGGCTGGAGCCTTTTCCAAGAGGCAGACACGACTCACGGAGGTGGCCTCACCGATAAGCCCGAGAGTCCGTAGTGCAGCATCTTCAAATGTTGAAGACTGAAGAATATCGGATGCAGCCCTGCTCAATGCTTCAAAGATCGCATTCTGCTTTCGTATCTCCAGTTCCATGATTTTTCGGTCACTAATATCACGAAGTGTCTCGATGACACCGATGATATCACCGGTGAGGTTATAGATGGGTGCAGCCTTAATCCACAGCCAGATGCGGTTTTTTGTCACCGGATGGAGGGTCTGCACATCGACCGTCACCCGGTCACCATCGATTACCGGATTATTATACCGCAGCAGTACCGTCTCATCACGATGGAGGATATAATCAGCAAGGACCGGCCGATTCTGGTGATAAAATGCAACCGCACAGGCATAATCTCCTTTCCCAATGATGTCCTCCTTCTTTGTGCCGGTCAATTCCTCCATGGCCCGGTTCCATGCAGTCGCCTTTCCTTCGGTATCAAGTACAAAAACCGGATCAGGGAGGAATTCAAGAATATCTTCAAGACGCTGGTGTGCTTCCCTGATGGCAGCTTCATTTTTTCTTCGTTCGGTGATATCACGGGTGATGGCAAGGACGACGGGTTTTCCCTGTAGGGAAAAGAGATGAGCGTTTACCTCAACCGGCACCAGGGTGCCGTCTTTCCTGACCAGATCGATCTCAAAAAAACCCTGCTCATTGTCCATGAATTTCCGGATGACCTCATCAAAATAATCTTTCATGGATTTTGGGATGATATCAGATAATGAGAGGGTCAGAAATTCCTGATACGTATATCCGGTCAACTGGCAGGTAAGATTATTGACCTCACGAAATCGTGCATGCTTTAAATTTTCAGTCAATTCCATCAGGATAATCGCATCTTTTGCACCCTCAAAGAGCCGGCGGTACTTCTCTTCACTGAGGGCAAGCTTGGTCTCTGCCTCAAGCCATGCGGTAATATCTCGCCAGACCGATATATAATCCAGTATATCACCGGTTTCTGACAAACGGGGGGTTGTGGTGGTTTCAAACCATATCCATTTCCCTTTCTGTGTCCGAAACCTGAACGAAGAAGGGAGACGCGACCAGTTTACACTCTCCCCCTCATTCCCGTTCTGAAACCGTGGCAGATCTTCCGGATGGATGAACTCAGAGATGATCTTTCCCATCAGCTCCTGAGAGACATATCCAGTCAGGAGCTCACACGCAGGTGAGACATAGGAGATGGTCCCGTCTCTCTCCCACCGGATGATCATATCATGCACTGATTCGGTGATAAGCCGCAGATTTGACTCACTTCTTCTGATGGCATCCTGCAAGGCCTTCTTCTCAGTGATGTCCTCGCCGGTTATGACAAGTGCCGGGCGTTCCTGAAAGAATGAGACGGATGATATGGTGAACAGGTACAAGGTCTCTTTCTCATCACTGATAATTCGCGCCTCTTCTGACCTGGTCTCACCGGGCCGTACCATCCTGATAGCTGCAACAAGATCCGGCCCAAACAATGAGTCCAGATGCAGGGCTTCGATGCCCAGGTTGGAAATAGCCTCGATTGTGGTGTTCATCATCCGCAAAAACGAGTCATTTGCCCATCTGATGGTGAGGTCCATATTCAGGATGATGAGCATATGCGGTGAAAAGTTAAGAATGGAAGACTCCGGCTGAATATCAGAGAGATAGTACTTCTTCTTCTGGCCATGCCGGCGCATCTCAAGCCGCCCGGATGAGACCAGGTTATCAAGATACCGTGCGACAGTGTGCCGGTGATGGCCGGACAGACGTGAAATATCAGAGATACTGAGGGATTTTTTTCCCCTGGTAAAAGTGTCGAGAATATCCTGATTTATTTTTGAACTGCCGGAATCCACAGTTTTATGTTCTTGTTAATAAGATTTATTCTTTCGGACACCTGTTTGTCCATCTATTAATTCATGCACGATGAAACTGGTATGCTCATGTGTGAGGCACAGTGTCTTCACGCGATTGAGCCGGAGTCTGCTCTGAACGCGAAATCACACACACATACAAAACAGGAGTCAATATATCACCTTCCACGGGACATGACAATCATCCTGGGATGATTCTACCTTTCCTCGATACTCCTGTTTTTAGGAAGTACGGGTTATTTCAGGAAATGCCTGTATCCTACACAGATCAGATCGCCGTCAGATCACCTGGATATCAGATCCAAACCGGATTGAAGGCTCAGGACATGCGATCTCAAACCGGGTGCGATGTCCCGCTATGCCGGTCTCCGATATCTCCAGACCTGATAGTGCCAGCATCTCCCTGACAAAGCAGAGAGACGGATACGAATTCAGTCCTTCGTGAATTGAGAATATGTCATTCTTGTCGGTCTGTGCAACACCACGTTCATTGTTCTCACAGATGATCACATACCCGTTGTCTTTCACATGAAATGAGAATCGTATCTCGGAAGGTCCGCCACCGTCATCTTGAAGAGCGACGACGATGTCGCGGAGTACGTGCTTAAGGCACGGGTCAGCGTATATCTCAATGTCTTCAGGAATGAGGTTTTCATACCGGATAGTCTGCCTGCGCACCGGTTCAACAGCCGCATTGATACAATTTCTAATACCCTGCCAGGTTCGGGGCACTGTTGCTGCTTTGAGATACTGCCTGCTGTTCGTAAGGGCAATCAGCCCTGCATGAAGATGTGATGCAGCATCAGCAATCTCCTGACTGGTAGATGATGACGATACCTGGTGCCGGAGTAGTTCTTCTGCAGGGTACAGCCAAGTCTGACACACACGTCTGAGTGCCTCGGAAAGCGTCTCAATTTTCTGTTGGGCAGCGGTAAGTGCCGTCTCCAGCCTGCCCCGCTCAAGGTTTTTCAGATGGAGCGATTCATTTGTCTGCTCAAGATCTTCAACCAGTTTCTGGAGTTGTGCATTGGTATAGTGGAGCCGCTCATGAGCAACCTGGAGTTCACTATTGTTCTTTACCGCAGTCTCATACGTTGAGAGCAGAATGTTGAGGATCTGCATCCGGCTGGATGCGATGGTATGAACTTCACTTGAAAATACGACATCAAGCGGCTGGTTTGACTCATTCGAGCCGGGATGCTCTTTCGCCTGCATGATGCCTGCGATGCGTGAGAAGATATACTCTGGATCATACGGTTTAATGATAAAGTTATCTGCACCTGCCTCAAGTCCCTTGATCACATCAACCGGGCTGTACAGGTGTGTTACCAGAATTACCGGTATGTCGTGGTATGTTTCGTCACTCTTAATCATCTTACACAGGGTAAATCCGTCCATGTCCGGCATCATAACATCGGTGAGGATGATATCCGGTCTTTCAATTTTCAGCTTTTCAAGAGCTTCATACCCATTATTCGATACCGTGACCTGATGCCCTTTTTTCTCAAGAAGGTGACGGAGATATTCTGCCTGAGTCCGGTTATCCTCTACGATGAGGATCTGTAATGATCTATCAGGACTTGTTTTCATAGACGAGGAATACCTGCATGATTTTTTTGTACCATCATGTTGTAATCACAGATGAAGATGATGATGTATATCCATACGAAAAAGCATCTTCAAAACTGCAAAAAATTCCTGATGGATATGAGAAATGGAGGGTATTTCTCATGGGTATGTATCAGTTGGGAATCAGACTGGAATAGTTAATAGGGAGTCGGGAATGCACCAGAATGATAGTGATCTGCTTCCGATCGTCCCTCAAACCCGCCAACACTCTTTACCTGGAGGTTGTTCTCCTTTGCTTCAGCAATGAGATTCTTTGACTCCTTGCTGATTCCGTTTGAAAGAACGAGCAGATGGGTTGCGTACTCTGCCATCTCTGCGTCGCGGATGAAGGTTGCTGCGTTGATGTGACTCTGGAAGTCAGGGACAAATTCCTTGAACTTTATTCCATGCTCCTGTGCATACTGTTTTGTGTACTGGTCAACACCAGATGATCCACCAGAGACTATCTCGTCAACTCCGCCAATCTCGGCGATGAATTTGCTAATCTCTGCATATACGAGGTCTTTTCGTTCGCATGTCCGAAGTCCTGTTACAATGAGTTTTTTCATGACTACTCTCTCCACAAGGTTCGCATGTGCCATCTTTGCCGATGTCACACGTGAATAAACATGCTTGATTTTGACTATAAAAGTAATTATCTTATTTTGAGTCCATATTCGGTATATTTATATTTAAGATTTAACCGAAGTGCATACAATAAAGAGCAGATATTTCAAACCACTCATTTTTTTCTAAAAGAAGTAATCCTGATCAAATGATGATGTATTGTATGGAAAGCTGAATACTGACAATACGTATAAGACACTCTAAGCAGGAAACAGGGACATGAAGGGAGGGGGTCCCTGTCAGTATATCATTATTTCACCAAAGGGCCGGAGGAGATCCCAATCGGTTTAGTAAAAAGTGCCGGGATATGCACCAGCGTACCCGGACTCATGTTCCGGTAGTCCTTTGAACACACCAATCGTTTTTATGGTGAGACGGTTTTTCCGTGCTTCTTCGATAAGGTTTAATGATTCCTTGCTTATTCCGTTTGAGAGGACAAGCAGATGGGTACCATACTCAGCCATCCGTGCATCCCTGATAAAACTTGCCGCATTGATATGGCTTTGCCAGTCAGGCACAAACTCCACATACGGTATCCCCTGCTCCAGTGCATACTCTTTCGCAAACCGGTCCACGCCCTCTGAGCCGCCGGACACGATCTCATCCACCCCACCGATCTCCAGGATATATCTGGATATCTCGGCTGATACGATGTCCTTTCGATCACAGGTCCGAAGCCCTGATACGATAAGTCTGTTCATGGATTCACTCTTTACCTGTGTTCCCCGTGTCATCATCACCCGGATGGCACAAAAGAACACACATCCTTGGATGCATCCACATAAATAAAAAATGAGTCTGGTCATCAATTACTAAATATTTATAAATGATTTTGAATCGCCGGACCGGATTCCTTCACGGTGATATGCGTTGAAATCCGGGCTGATAGCAAGACATGAAAGAAAACCGACAAAACGTGGACAGGCGTCAGAGAGTATACAGAAAAGAAGAAATATCCGGGAATGCCCCTGGTCCCTCACAAGCTACACGGGTGTGATCAGAGGGTAATTTCAAGGAATTTCTTGCCAGGAACACCACAGATAGGGCAGGCGCCGGGTGCAGAATCAAGGGCAATATTTCCGCAGACCGGGCAGAGAAATACCCTGGAGACATCGAGATCCTTTCCTGCTTTGACGGCTTCCAGGGCCTTTTGATACAGGCCTGCGTGGACCTGTTCAGCCTTCATTGCATAGGTAAACGAACGGGTTGCATCCTCATTTCCTTCAGCCTGTGATTCTTTGATGAAACCTGGGTACATATGAGTAAACTCTTCGGTCTCTCCTTCAATCGCTGCTTTCAGATTGTCAAGAGTAGAGGGAATTCCATATACCTGCAGATGCCGGCGTGCATGGATCTCTTCTGCTCGGGATGCGGCCTTAAAGAGTGTTGCTACATTTGTAAACCCCTCCTCTGCTGCCTTCTCTGAAAATGATGCATATTTTCTGTTGGCCTGCGACTCGCCGGCAAAACCGGCCATCAGGTTCTCCTTCGTTGCCATACTGATCAGATCAGGATGTATAAGTATAAGCATTTCGAGCTGCCGATGATCAATACACTCATTCCTTTACCTGCATAATCTGTGAGGGCACATATATGCCTGCCAAGCGGATGACCGAAATTGATCCCCTGGATCGCCCCAGAGAGAAGATTGAAAGAAAGGGTGCATGTGCTCTCACCGATAGTGAGCTTATTGCTGCAATTCTGGGGAAGGGAACAAAAAATAACGATGTCCTTACCATATCAAAACGGGTTGCAAAACTCCTTGAAAAAAACAACCTACCGTCATATGACACATTACTTCAGATAGAGGGAATCGGCCCGTCAAAGGCTTCGGTTCTTATGGCCTGTTTTGAACTTGCTAACCGGTATGGAACACCTGCAGAACGGGAGCAGATCAGGATAACTGAACCGGAACATATCCTCCGGATAAAAGAGGTCAGTGACCTTGCCTTCCGGTCACAGGAGCATTTCCTTGTCACGACCCTGAACGGGGCATCAGAGGTCATCAACACCCGCACGGTGACAATGGGTCTGCTTAATCACAGCCTGGTTCATCCCCGTGAGGTATTTGCTGATGCGATAACCGACCGGGCGGCTGCCATCATCTGTATTCATAATCACCCGTCCGGGAATCCTGACCCAAGCTCAGAAGACATCGCAGTAACCAGACAACTGGCAGATGCCGGGACCATTCTGGGTATCAGCCTTCTTGATCACCTGATTATCACCAAAGGGGCAGTAACATCACTGCGAAGTCTTGGGTACCTGTGAAAGATGAATGATCTGTCTTCCGTCATGACACATGGGTCAGAGCAGCTCCCAGTGCAAATCCTTTCTGATAAGCCTCCTGCAAAATATCCGGATACCGGTCAAGATCTTCTTTTGTATCCATATCCCTGACGAGGAGTTCATCCGCAAGCCTGCAGTCAAGAATATCACAGAATGCGAGAGTGGATATTTTTACCCCGTCAAAGTTATTCGGAAGATTCATGCCACTTATCGAGATGAGGAGTGTTTTCCTAATTTTTTTCTTCTCTTTTGGTATGAGGGGTACTTTCCTTTCATATTTTGCACAATAAAACACCTGGCACCGGTCCATGAACGACTTCAGATGACCAGGAATCCCCATGGTCATAACCGGTGTTGCAAGAATGAGACTGTCCATATTCTTCAGCAGGGGGTATATAGGCCCCATATCATCCTCCAGGATGCAGGATGACTGTTCCTTACAGTAATACATCTCCCTGCATGATGAGAACTCAAGTGATGGCACATCAATCAAAGTGACCTCGCATCCTGCCTTTTCAGCCCCGGAAATCGCCTGCTTCAAAAGTTTCGCCGTGTTCCCTTCAGGAAGAGGGCTTCCCAGAAGCGCAAGGATTTGTGGTTTCATACTATACTGTTCACATCATCAGTCTTTAAGTCACGGTACGTAATATCCGGACAATCATGTGATCAGGTACATGGTGCCGGATTATTCTTATGAAACGGGTAAAATTAAGAACGTACGGTTTCGAATCAGTTATAAAGATGAAGGATGATTACTGATATGGTGACAACCGTGACCGAAGCAAAAAAGGTCAAGGCTGGCGATAAGGTCGGCCCGGGAAAATACGTTTGTATTGATTGCGGACACGCATTTGAATTTACCGATGCTGAGCAGGATCTGCGAAAATGTCCGGCCTGCGCCTGTGAGATGTATGATTGTTTCCCCATGACGCACATCCGTTCAGATGTGAAGACTCCTGAGGATGCAATCAATCCACCAAAACGGTAATTTTCTTTTTTCCTAAATCCGGCCCGATGCCGTGTACCGCCTGTTGAATATGTTGTGATGGAGGGGATTACAATGGTAAATGTATCTGACGAAGGACAGGTTTTCGAATGTGAGATCTGTGGAAATGTTGTAAAAGTCCTTGAAGTTGGTGGCGGAGAACTTGTCTGCTGCGGTGAACCAATGGTTCTGCAGGGGTGAGAGGCCATGTGTTCAGGGATGGATGATCTTGAAAAGAAGATCGGAAAGGTTCCCAAAATTTTCAAAAAACTGGCGGAGACCGATCCTGACATACATGAGATGATACTCCGCCTGGACCAGTATATCTGGGATGACGGGGCATTATCCCGAAAAACCAAAAAACTTATTGCGATTGCAATAGCTGCTTCCATGAGGGACCAGCATGCGATCAAGGCACAGATGGCAGGAGCAAAAAACCTTGGAGTGACGAAGGACGAAGTCGAGGAAGCACTTCGTATTGCATATCTCCTTGCGGGAATGCCGGCCTATGTAAACGGAAAGGTTATTGAAGAAGAGATTATGTGATGTCATATGTGTTATGAAGATGAAGAGTGCAACTGTGTGGGATTCCCGATTCTGGGCGAGCCTGCACCGGAGTTTGAAGCGGTGACCACGCACGGGAAGATAAAACTCTCCGACCTGAAGGGAAAATGGGTTGTTCTCTTCTCTCACCCTGCCGACTTTACTCCGGTCTGTACAACAGAGTTTATTGCTTTTTCACAGGCAGAACCTGAATTTAAGGCTCTCAATGTTCAGCTGATCGGCTTGTCTATTGACAGTGTTCATTCCCATCTGGCATGGGTCATGAATGTGAAAGAGAAGATGGGGGTTGAGATTCCGTTCCCGATCATCGCCGATCTGGATATGAGTATCGCCTCCCGGTACGGGATGATCCATCCGGGTCAGAGCTCAACTGCAGCAGTCAGGGCCGTGTTCTTTATTGATGACAAAGGAATTCTCCGGGCGATGATCTATTACCCGCTCAGTAATGGCAGGTATATCCCTGAGATCATCAGGCTGGTCAAAGCACTCCAGACAACTGACAAGGCAGGAGTTGCAACACCGGCAAACTGGCAGCCGGGTGATAAAGTCGTTGTTCCCGCACCGGCAACAGCTGAAGATGCAAAGGCCCGTCTCTCTCAGGGATATGAGTGCAAAGACTGGTACCTCTGCTTTAAAAATCTCTAATTTTTATGAACCAAATCCGAGTACTTGCCATTGCAGGAAGCCCGCGAAGGCATGGCAACTCAGAGATACTCCTTGACTGGGTTATTGGAGAGATGATGACGGACCCAAAGGTCAGTATGACAAAAGTGATCCTGAGTGATGCAGATATTGCCCCCTGTCGCGGGTGTAATGCCTGTGAAAAACTCAACGCCTGTGTCAATCATGACGGGATGGATATCCTTCATGATCAGATCCTTTCGGCTGACTGTATCATATTGTCTGCTCCTATCTATTGTATGAGTATCTGTGCCCAGGCAAAAGCACTCGTTGACCGGGCACAGGTATTCAGGTCACGAAAATATGTCCTCAAACTTCCGGTTGTTCCTCCCGAACGAGTCGGAAAACGGTTTGGTATCTTTCTCTCAACGGCTGGTCAGGACTGGGATTATGTCTTTGATGCAGCAATTCCGGTTGTGAAATGTTTCTTCCACGTCATCGAGGTAAAAAACAGGGATCTTTCGTACCTCATGATCCGGCATGTTGATGAGAAAGGGGCGATCGAATCTCACCCGACCGCCCGAAACGAGGCACTGTCTCTCGCCCGGTCAGTACTTGGGACAATGAAGGAGCGGCTGGCATGAAGGAGATGGTCAGGGTCATCGGGCTCTCCGGAAGTCCGCGTCGGAGAGGAAATA
>ERZ795046.1071-NODE-1071-length-29659-cov-4.424470_pt1 | contig 29659 bp, 24 predicted proteins | sample MGYA00375130_ERZ795046 | MGnify/ENA primary metagenome ERZ795046 (study PRJEB30175, sample SAMN05720202) | activated sludge metagenome | isolation source: anaerobic digester from wastewater treatment plant | place: Japan | collected 2015-05-15 ...
CGTCATGGTGCTGTTGGGGTCGTTCGAGTCGCTTATCATTTATACGACGGCCGCGCATTGGATTTTCCTCAGCGGCGTAGGGGCTTCGCTTTTCGTTTTTCGGTACCGCGAGCCCGGCGTGACGCGGCCGTACCGGGTGCATCTTTATCCTTTTATTCCGATCCTCTATATCGCGTCCTGCCTGATGTTGGTGTACAGCAGTTTGACCTACGCCAACACAGTGGCGCCCTATGGGGCATTGATCGGTTTCCTGCTGGTTTTGTCCGGCCTGCCGTTTTACTGGCTTTCTAATTTCTATCAAGAATCCAAGCACGGACCGCAAAACCGGCAAATAAATAATTAAATAAAACTTTATTCTTGATTGAAATTGCTGTGGCTTGTATCCTGCCTTCATATAGAATCTTGCCTGGGGAAGGGGCTTGAATTGATGCGGTATTCTTATACATTTTTTTTGAGTTTTATTGCATTGTTAATTTCTACATTATTCATATTCTTTTTTTATGAAATCTGGTTAGGTCTTTCTTGTCCAGGGTGGTGGTATCTCGGGATGGCGGCGGCTTTGGGGATTCCCATGGGCATCCTGGCCGGAGGATATTGGTGGAAACCAGCCTCGGCTGGGTATCTGATCTTCTTGGTTTGCCTCTATACGCTCCATGCCGTTCCCTGGCACGTGGAAAAAGCGTTTTGGATGGATCTGGAACGCGTGCGGCCGGGGATGACCGCCGCCGAGGTGGACCGTCTCCTGGCCCGGTATATCAAAGAACACGCCGGGGAGGCAAGCAAGACGGTATCCAAGAAAATCCCGGCGATGGAGGCGGTCCAAGCGGAAACGGAGGGAACTGAATACGCAAGCGCGGCCGTCGCTCCCCCCGGCCGGGAGGTGTCAGGATCCGTGGTTTACCGCCTCCCGGCGGACATTTCGGAGAAGATCCGGTGCGTCGTCCACTTTGAGAATAACCACGTGGTGAGCTTGGAATATTTCAAGGATTAAATCTCTTTTCGAAATCCGCGGCGGTCAATCGCAATCCGGCATCCAATCGGGATGGCGGTGGTGCTCGAACATCCGGGTGATCTGTTCCGGGGTTACCCGGGTGATGGAGAGGGGGGGAATCTGGTCTTCCGGGAAAAATCCCACATCCGCCGTTTCCAGGCTTGACGCGGGCCGGCCGCCGGTGATTTCGCACAGGAAGAACATTTTGTAAATATGGAAGGGATACGGCGGCAGGTGGGGATGGCGGCTGCGGTCGTACACGGCGAGGAGCTTGACGACGCGCGTTTCGAATCCCGATTCCTCGAAGATTTCCTTGATGACATTTTCGGAGGGAGACCGGCCGGGATCGGCCCAACCGCCTGGGAGGGTCCACGCGTTGTCCGCTCGTTCCTTGACCAGGAGAATGGCGTCATTCTGAAACACCACGCCCCGCACATCGACTTTCGGGGTCGCGTACCCCGCCTCGCGCGAAAACAAATCCAGAACGGGTTCGACCGCCACACCCGCCCCGGCGGCCATGATCTCCGCGGCCACTAGCCGCACCGCCTCGTACCGTTCGACATCAAAGGGATTGGCGGCGTATTCCAGTCCATTTTGGGCCACAGCCTGCAAACGGCGGGCCCATTCCAACCATTGCCGATCCACTGCCGGTTCCTTTCTGATTCATCTTTCAGTTTTATCCCAACGCTGTAATTCGCATCCAGAATAACTATACTGGATAAGATCAATAAAGTAAGCACGAGACCCTTCGCCGGGACGTTCCGCCGCCCCGGGCCACCCCTTGCCGGTATGGGAGTGAAACCATGTCACCTGCCAATTCCTTTGTGTCTGACGTAACCGCTGACAATTTTGAAGAGATCGTTCTCCAAGCGCCTCCGGATACGGTCGTATTAGTTGATTTCTGGGCGCCGTGGTGCGCACCTTGCCGCCAACTCGGGCCGGTCCTGGAGAACATCGCCGTTTCGTACAAAGGGAGCGTACGCGTGGCCAAAGTCAACGTGGATGAGAATCCCGATCTGAGCGAAGCCTTCGGCATTCAGGGCATTCCCGCCGTCAAGATTTTCCGCGACGGCGAATTGATCAGCCAATTCACCGGCGCCGCGCCGGAAGCGGAGATCCGCCGTTTGCTGAGCCGGTTTGTCTCGCCCGCCGCTGACGAGGGGGTAGAGCTGGGACGCGCGTACCTGCGGGCGGGAAACTATGATAAAGCCCGGCAATGTTTTCTAAAAATCTTGGAAAGCGATCCCGCCAACACGGCGGCCCGCCTCGAGCTGGCGCGCGTGGCCCTGCGGCAAAACGACCTGGAGGCCGCACGGGAACAGGCCGGTGCGGTCGAACCGGGAACCTCCGATTACGAGGAAGCCCAGAAAATCCTCCACCGGGTAGAATTTCTGACCGAGTGTCAGGGATTCGGGGACAAGAATGATCTCCTGCGGCAAGTACAAGCCGACGAGGACAATCTTGACGCCCGCTACCGGTTGGCGCTTTGTCTGGCTGCCGGGGAAGAATACCCCCAGGCCCTTGAGGAATTGATCCGGGTTCTTCAGAAAAACAAAAATTACCAAGATGGCGCGGCCAAGAACGCGATGCTCAAGATATTCACCCTTGTGGGCTCCCGCAGCCCGTTGGCGAACGAGTACCGCGAGAAATTGTCGTGGATCCTGTTTTGATAAAGAATTACATGGCATGTCTCACATATACAGCATGTCTCACAACGCGTAGGGCCGGGGATCCACGATGGGTGTCCGGCCCAGGATGAGGTCCGCCAGCAGCCGGGCCGACGCGGGGGCCATGACCACCCCGCAGCGGAAATGACCGGCGTTGATATACAATCCTTCCAGGGCAGGGTGCCGCCCGATGACCGGGATATTGTTCTCCCGGCCCGGGCGCAGGCCTGCCCATTGCTTTTCAATGGGATACCGGTCCAGGGCAGGAACCATCCGCCGGGATGCCTGTCGCAACGTTTCCGCCGCCGCGGCCGTGGTCTGCTTGTCAAAACCCACATGTTCCACGGTGCTTCCTGCCAGAATATGGCCATCCGCCCGCGGTACGAGGTACTGATCCCGGTGCATGAGCATACGGGTGAGCCATCCGGGAGCGCCTTGAAAGAGAACAATCTGTCCCCGCACGGGACGAATATCGACATTCACCTGCGATTCGTCCAAGAACGTCCGGCTCCACGCCCCGGTGGCGATGACCACGCATTCCGCTTCCAGCGGTCCCGAAGGCGTCTCGACTCCGGTGATTTTGCCATTCCGGCTGATCAGGGATAGTACAGGCGTATCTTCCAGCACTTTTACCCCTATCCGCCGGGCGCTGACTTGCAAGGCCCGCAACAGCCGCGGGGGGCGGATTTGGGCGGCACGCGGCATCCAGAGCGCCGTCTCGAATTCCCGGCGGTTCACATGGGGTTCAATTTCGTGGAGTTCATCGCCTTGGAGCCATTGCATCGCTACGCCGTGTTGCGCGGCCCATTGCAGAGCCGGTTCCTTTTCTTCCCTATCCAGGATCAGCATGCCGGAGAGACGCCATTCAGGATCGATGCCGCTTTCTTCCTGGAGAAGGCCGGCCACTTGTTCGTATCGCAATTCCGCCCAGCGCGTGAGCACCGTCACCGCTGGGGGATGCCGCCACGGGTACATCGGCGAGAGGATGCCGCTGCTGGCCCACGAGGCTTCCTGTCCCACCTGCCGGCGCTCGACCAGGGTAACCGAAAGCCCCTCTTTCCGCAGTTCCCGCGCGGTCATCAGGCCGATGATGCCTCCCCCGGCGACCAGGCAATCCGGTTTCATCATGTTTCGTCAATCCCAAGGCTGATTGGTAGAATGCGTGGCAGATTCCTATGGTCCAAATTATAACCGGCCAGGGTGGATGATGCCCGTCAGGAAAAAGGGGTAAAACGTATTGCCGTGGTGGAGAATCGGGACAAACACTGGGATTCCCCCTTCCGAGCCCCGTTCAATTCCGGATCCGGTTACGAAGGCCGGACGACATCAAAATAGCGTCCGGCCTGGCCGAGTTCCTGCTTGACGCGTTGATTGGGTACCGAGGAGAGGGTGGGATCGTCCAGGTAAATTTTCTTGGCTTCCTGGTGGGCTTCTTGGAGCAAGTCCATATCCCGGAAGGGATCGGCCAGCCGGAACTTGATATGCCCGCTTTGTTTAATCCCGAACGATTCACCCGGGCCACGGAGCCGCAAATCTTCCTCCGCGATGACAAAACCGTCCCGCGTTTTTTCCATCACCCGCATGCGTTTTTGAGCGAAAGGCGAGATGGTTTCCGGGGTGATCAGGATGCAATACGATTTATGAGTTCCCCGCCCGACCCGTCCCCGCAGTTGATGCAGCTGGGCCAGGCCGAAGCGGTCCGCTCCCAGAATCACCATGATCGTGGCGTTGGGCAGATCGACGCCCACTTCGATCACCGTGGTGGCCACGACGACATCGATCTCCCCGTTTTGCATGCGCGCCATAATGTCTTCCTTGGTTTCCGCCGAATGCCGCCCGTGCAAGAGCACTACCCGCCGGCGGGGCAAGAAGGTTTGGGAGAGTTTTTCGAAGGCTTCTTCCGTGGAAGGCAACTGGGGCACGTTTTCAGACGGTTCGATAATCGGGCAAACCACATACGCTTGTTGGCCCGCGGCGATTTTTTCGTCCACGAATTCCCACACGTGACTTTCCTTGTCCCAGGCTGTCCAGCGGGTGATCACAGGGGGCCGCCCAGGAGGCAGGGAGCGGATCACCGAAACATCCATGTCTCCGAACAAGGTCAGGGACAAGGTGCGTGGAATCGGCGTGGCCGTGGCGGCCAGCAAATCGGGGTGGGTTCCCTTTTCGATCAGCCGCTGGCGCTGCTGTACGCCAAACTTGTGCTGTTCATCCACGACCACCAAACCCAGGTTGGCGAATTCCACGTGCTCCTGAAACAGGGCGTGCGTGCCCACCGCGATGTGGGCGGAACCATCGGCCAAGGCTTGGAGATTCGCCTGCCGGCGCGCGGGGGGGCCGCTGCCGATCAGCAGCACCGTCTTCAATCCCGGTAGGCCGGCTGTCAGTTTCCGGATGGTGTTGGCGTGTTGCTGAGCGAGGAGCTCCGTGGGAGCCATCAAGGCTGCCTGCGTTCCACCGGCCGCGGCCACGATCATCGCGTACAGCGAGACAACCGTCTTGCCCGAACCCACATCCCCTTGCAGCAGCCGGTTCATGGGCAGGGGGGAATGCATATCTTTTTCGATTTCCTGGCATACCCGGATTTGATCCTCCGTGAGCCGGAACGGCAGGTTCTGGACAAACAGCGCGGGCCAGTTCCGGGGATCGTCTGAAGTCCCCGGCGCGGCCTCCGCTCCCCAAGGGCTGGGATGAGGCAAAGGGTGCTCGATCCCCCGCATTTGCTGTCGCGCCGCCCGGTTTTTTTGCGTGAGCAATTGGTGTAGGAAAAATTCCTCGAACACCAACCGGCGGCGGGCTTTTTCCCAGGCCGAATCCGGCACACCGGTCAGCCAGGGCGCGGGCGGAGTTTCTTCTTCTCCGCTATCCCATAGGAGATTCACCGGTTTCGCGTTCAAATCCGTGGGGGCGCCATCACCGGGCTGGGGGCAGTGTAAAAGGGTAAACGCCTTTAACCGGCTGGGGTACCCATGCCGTGCCAGGCAATCCGGCGGCAAGAAATCTTCACAAAACGGGCCGAACCGCTCCAGGGCTTTTTGGATCACCTTCCGCACCGCGCCCTGGGTGAGTCCTTCGCTCAAGGGATAGAGAGGTAAAATCCCGCCGCCATCCGGTTCGGGCTCGTTTTTATCCAGGATTTGATATTTCGGCGCGGACATTTGCAGGAACGAGTTGTACAGTTCCACCTTGCCATGCAGCAACAGCCGGACCCCCCGCTTGATCTTGTCACGCAGAAAAGGTTGATTAAACCAGACCACGAGCATGTCGGCGGTGCGATCGGTGACCCGCGCTTCCAGGATATGCCGCACCTTGCCGGCGTGGCGGGGAAGCCGTTCTTCCACTGCGATCACTTCCACCGCCACCGTGGCCGTTTCTCCCGCACGCAGCCGTAAAACCGGCGTCCGGCTGTGGTAATCCTCATATCCGCGGGGCAGATGCCAAAACAAATCCCGGACCGTACGGATTCCCAACCGTTCAAAAATCGCCCCACGATGCGGGCCGACACCGGGGCAAAATTGGATGGGCGTATCCAATCCCTCCTGGTATTTTTGGGGGAGTGCTGGTTTATGGAGAGGGTTCGGCTTGGGCCTCATCATTCTATCCGCGGACGGCGCCGTTGAATTTCCACCGCCACCCGGCCTTGCATACCGGGAATCGGATTTCTTTCTTTGGATGCTTTCACCAGGACCGCTTCGGCTTTCAAGGCCAACAATTCTTCCGCGACCCGTTCACACAGCGCTTCCAAGAGGGCAAAGGGGCGGGATTGCGCCACCCGCACCAGTGTTTCGTAGGCTTTGACATAATTCAGAGTGTCGGTCAACTGGTCCGACCGGCCCGCCGCTTGGAGATCGCAATCCATAACAATTGAAAAACGGATAGGCTGGGGTTGGCCGCGTTCTCGTTTTCCGGCGCCTACCCGCACCGTGACCACCACGTCTTCAAGGTAGATCCGGTCACTCACGGGAATGATCCTTTACTTTCTATGTTGATTGTATACTCCTATGCCCCGCCGGCGAGGCCGTTCTCGCGCGAGAAGACCGGGGTGTAGTCATCCCGGCGACCATACGGCCCAGCGGAATCCAAATCCCTCCGTTCAGCATCCGGGATTAAGCGGCACACGCAGGGTTGCTATCTCAGAGTTTTTTCCCCTCACCCTTGCCCTCTTCCAGAGAGAGGGGAATGTCTCAACCTCCCATCAAAATTCATACTATAAATAAAGCACAGAGACCGAGACAATTCTGCCTTTGGGTAAATTGATATGAATAAGGCTTCTACCGGCAATAATTGCCTCTCTCTTTGCTGGTACTTTTCCTTATCCTCTAGTTCTCATTTGGAGGTATTGTGGTAGTTAGTTTAATAGCATCAAGGGATTAGATTCAAATCGAAATCCATTTCCCTCTTTTTTTCATCCTGGCATCGAGTTTGCTCAAAAACAATCAACGCTTGTTCCCTCGGTGCGGCCGGAGTTGCCGCGGATACCACCACGGATGGTGATGATGGGACGCAACGCCGCCTTCCTTTTTATCGATCCAATTCCCACCACAAAAGCGGGCGGGTTCCGTTCCAAAACCCTATCCGGCTCTTCTCCGGCTTTGGATTCACCGTTTAAGCCTTTGTTCATGGAAGCCATGCGGCAACCGGGCCGGAATGCTTCATCGGGCCAGCGGACAATTCAAACTACGAAATCGGCAAATCCAACGTCCGCCATATCCTCACCCCGGCCCAGTCAATCCCAAAACAATTCCCAGATCCGCGGGAATCTACCATTTCATGCCGGAAGTTCGACAACTGTGAATAAAAAGGATGGTGGCGCGGATAACAACCAATTGAATCAATTGAATGCGAATTTTCTCCCCGATTTGCCGCGGGATCAACAGATTCTTCCAGTTGGGCAGAAACTGGCAGTGCCCCAGGGGCTCCCTCAAATGGATTCAACGAACGCCCGCCCTATCCAAGCGGGATTGAACTCCATTTCCGCCGGACGTAAACCGGATGAAAAATCAGAAATCTTAATGACTCGAGCCAAGGAGCCCTCGACCACAGGGCAAGATCGGCGGGAGATACGAGAGATACAAGATGAGATACCGGAGGAGCGAACTAAAGATATAGTTGAAAAAGAATTTCAGGACAGACAACAAATCTGTGCAGTTCGTACGCCTACTAAAGAACTGAACCAGGACATTTTTTCCGGTATCCGGCAAATAAGTTCCAGAGAAGCAGCCTTTCTTGCGTCCGATTGTCTTCCGGAACTCAGCGGCCAATCATTTCGATCCGGCCTTGAAACATTCGAATTAGAAACTCCTAGGGGGCAAAAAATTCATCCACAATGGAACGAAGCCCATAATGGCCGCGCACCCGAGGAACCTCATCCTGTGGGACAAAATTATCATTCCAAACATGAGAGAATTACGGACAGCGAAAATCATTCCGAGCGGCTTTGGGATGCAGAGTCATCCCGATCGACCGACAGCATCAATACAATCAAGAGATCCTGGGACGCCTTCCCCGTTTCTGGGGATGAGATCCACTCATATGAACCAGTCATAGCCCAATTCCCTTCCCTGTTCACGGTTCCATCCCGGAAAGCGGCTGAATCCTCACGGGAACCGGATGAAGATACGCTCCAGAAATTGACCTCCGAGAAATTGAATACCGAGGTCCCAAAACATGCCGCTCGGCTCGAGGGTTCCAATCCGGGAATCCACGTGCTCGACATTTGTGACGCGTTCGCCGTTCCTTTTTCTCAACCCATCGTATCTGTATTTCCCGAAGCGATTCCTCCAATTCATTCGCAAAACCCGGCCTTTCCTTGTGAAAATCCATCGCGGGAATTTTTAGCATTGGACACAGAAGTGTTCTATTCCAAAGGCGAAATGAAAGGCAAGCAGCCGGTTGCAGCCGTTGGCGGTTCGCGGCTCAGCCCGGTCCGGACGGGAGTAACATCCCAGTTCCAGCTGAAAGGGGATGGGGATGATTCCATGTCCCAACGCTATGCCACGGTAAAGGAGGAATCACCGAAACAAGGCACTATCGACTTAAAGGAAAGCAATTCGTTCCAGGTTTCGAAAAAAACCGTTTCTGCCAGTGCTTTTCGGAATGATGCTGAAATACCATCCCGGCGGAATCAAGAAATCCAAATCGAATCTCCTCCCTTGTCACCGCGTGCCGCCCGGGACCCGGGGGTGAATGAAGCCACGGCACTCCTCCGTCCGGCCGCGCCCGTGGTAATCCCAGCGCAGGGGGAAATCAGCCCCGCGCCTGGCTACTCCCCGGCTGGATCGGACGTAGCGCAGGTGGTGATGGGTGAATCCCGCCCCGCGCAAGCCCCGCCGGAGGGTAGCATGGCCGAGGTGTATGCCGAGAAAATCGAGCAATGGCAGGAAACGGCGTCGCGGCAGATCGTGCGCGCCGTGCAAGGTTCGCTCGGCTCCCACCGCAGCCAGATTAGCCTGCGGCTGATTCCGGAATCGCTGGGGCATATCGTGGTCCGCTTGACCATGGAACACAATCAGCTGAGCACCCAGATCAGCGCCGAAAAACACAGCACGCGCCTGCTATTGGAACAGAATCTTTCTACATTGCGTTCTGCTTTCGCCGAACAAGGCATCCAGGTAGAGCGGCTGACTATCGCCAAAGAAACACTTGATTCGCGGGAGCAGGATTCAACCAAAAACGATTCTCCTTACAGCCGGTCCGGCCGCGATCACTCTAACAGGGAAGAAACACCGGCAGGCCGCCATTCTTCTGGAGGGCGTCATTCCCGGCCAAACAGCCCGGGTTGGAAAGATTACTTCAACGCGATGGATTATTATCAATGAAAGAGGTCCGAAAAAGGAGTCTGCGACATGACCGCCACTCTAACTTCCGTGAATGATCTGGTTTCGCAATCCTCCACCCCGATTTTGTCCTCGAGCACGGACAATGTCAGCCGGGAGGATTTTCTGCGGCTGCTGATCGCTCAGCTCCAACACCAGGACCCGCTCAATCCGATTGAAAACCAGGAATTTGTGGCCGAACTGGCGACGTTCAGTTCGCTGGAACAACAACAATCGCAAACTAAACTCCTGGAACAAATCGTATCCGGACAGCAAAGCACCGCCACCACTCAGGCGCTATCTCTGATCGGCAAGGAAGCCACGGCCTTGTGCAGCCAATTTTCTTTCCAGCCGGGAGAGACAGTGAATTTCGTGTTTCAGGCCTCCCAGGCCGGCAATATTCCTATCCAGGTCACGAATGCCGCCGGAAATATCGTGTACACCGATGTGATTTATGCCCCGTCCGCGGGGCAGATCGAATACCCCTTCGATGGGAAAAACGCCAAGGGCCAATCGTTGGCCGCGGGAGAATATCAGATCTCCATCGGGTCCACCGTAAACGCGGATGGGAACCAAAGCGAAATCCCGGTGTATATCCGGGGTGTGGTGGATGGAGTAACCTTCGTGGATGGCATCCCGATTCTGCTGATCGGGGGCCAGGCCACTTTGTTATCCAATGTGCAAGGAGTCTATGAAAGGAGGAACGCCGCATGAATCCGGTTTCATTGCCACCGGCCGGGATTCCCACCCCGGCGATCACCGACTATCTCCAGCCGCCGGCGGTTGGGTTGACTCCCACGGCCACTCAAGGCCGGCCTTTCCGGGAAATCTTGCAGGAGAAAATGGTTCCAAATGGCGTGGATGTGCAATTCTCCGCGCACGCGAGGCAACGCATGGAAGCCCGAGGCATTATGCTGGATGATCAAACACTGACCGGCTTGGATCAGGCCATCGACCTGGCGCGGGAGAAAGGAGGCCATCTGTCTCTGATCTTGATGGACCGGAGCGCTTTCGTAGTGAATGTGGATAACCGCACGGTGATCACGGCCTTGGATCAGGCCCAGTTGCAAAGCAATGTCATTACGCAAATTGACAGTACCGTGGTCTTGCCCACGGGGAGATAAAAGGATTTCAATTTTCACTTCAATGCCTTTTTTTGCTCCATTTTGGAGGAATCGCACCCGGTTGCGCAGTCGTTGGCTGGACGAACGGAGGATCGGTTCAGGGATTGACGCGCAATCCCCCATCGAGAGCAAGGCTGGACCTCTCCGAGGAAGCCTTGGGGACCGCCGAACGCCCGACGCGGTCCCATCATCTGATTCATCGTTGTAAAGATCAGGGGAAGCGGTTGAGAGCCCAGATCGAACACACTGGTTCATGGAGGAACCCGGCACTGGGGTGCCGGCCACAGGACAGGGAGGTCACACGACAATGACAATCCAATCCATCTTTTCGGGTCTTTCCGGCCTCACAGCCATGGGGCACAACATCGACGTGATCGGTAACAATATTGCCAACGTCAACACGACCGGATTCCGCGCCAGCCGGCCGACATTCAACGATATTTTTTATCAAACCCTCTATAGCGGATCGGGTAGCACAGGCAGCGTGGGCGGCACCAATCCCCTGCAGATCGGTACCGGCGTGAAATTGGACAGTGTGGATACCATTTTCACCCAGGGCAGTTCCCAATCCACAGGCCGCCTGCTGGATTTAGCCATCTATGGCCAAGGATTCTTTGTTCTGAAAAATGGCGCTGGGCAGGAATTTTTGACACGGGCGGGAAACTTTTCGCTTGACGATCAGGGTTATCTTGTCGATCCCGGATCGGGATACCGCTTGCTGGGCCGGGTGGCGGATTCCAACGGAGTTCTGCAAAGCAACCAGGCGCCCGCGGAAATGCAAATTGATTTCAACCGGCAGTCGTTGCCCAAAGCCACGGAAAACGCCCGCCTGGCCGGCAATTTCAACGCGGCCGTGGGAGAATCCTCCAGCAGCCCGGTGCAGATGGCCCAGGCCACAACCAACCTGCTGGGCCTCTTCGATGCCAACGGACAATCGTTTGGTTTGATCAACGGGGATGTCATCCGCCTGGAGTCCGGATATTTGGTACCAAGCAATCCCAACGCCGCTGTCCCTACTCCCATCGATTTGACGAATGTGGACGCCGGCAAGGGGAAAGGAACACTCCTGACCGTCTCATCCACCACCACGGTGGCCGATCTCCAAAACGCCCTCAACGCCTTCTTCAACCAGGCGGCCGCCAGTCTCTCGCCCTCCCTGAGCAGCGGTCTCGAGATCAGTTTCAACAGCAGCGGTAGTTTCGAATTCGTTAACCTGGGAGACAATGCCTACAAGGGAATCCGGATCGGCGTGGCTCCCCGGTCCAATTCCGACACACCGCCCGCGGAGGCCAATCAGCGGGTGGGCAACTGGCTTATTAACCAGAACGACCCCGATTTCACCAAAACATTGAACATCGACCCGGATTCAGTGGTGCAGACCAATGCAGGCCGGCAGGCTGATGCCACCACCTCGATCGATGTATATGATTCGCAAGGGAAAACGCATACCATCACGGCAAGTCTGGCGAAAGACACCCAAACTCCTCCCGCGGAGGAGCACACCCTAATCAGCCAACTTCAGGACAGCATGGGACGTTTTCTCATCCCGGGCGGCGCCGTGCCCGCGGAACCGGTGTATAGCGCGCCGGTAATTGACACGGCCACCAACACCGCTATCTTCACCGTCCGCCAGATCAGCAACGTCGTGGCCACGCAGGGAGTCTATACCTTCAAGGACGGCAACGGCAATTTGATCGCCCTCCGGCTCTCCGACGGGGGGATTTCTTTCAACGGGGGAGAGTTCAATGTCCCCATTCAGGCCGATGGGGAAATCAACGCGAGTTTCACCGCAGCCAATCTGGATGTAACTGGGGACGCGATGCTGAATTTGGCCAGCAACGGCAACACCGGCGGCGGATTGCTGGGAGATACAGGCTTCGGGCCGGCCACGACGTTGGAGGATATCCGTTCACAAATCGAAACCCGGATCAACGCCGCTATTCAGCAGGTAGCCTCGAATCTGGGGAACATCGATCCCGCCACCACGGGACTCAATTTGAACGGCGTGACCTCGCTATCCACTCCCGCCGAAATTCCCAGCATCCAAATCACCTTGACTCCGGAGGGCAATCTGGTCTTTCGTTCTCAAGGCGGCAGTTTGGGCGGATCCGCAGTGGAGGATGCTACGATCACGCAAAATCTGATCACCGCGGCGGGTGGTGAAGACGCCTTGGGATTGGTCTTGGATTTGGCCGCGAAAACACGATCCGTGCGGGTCAGCACCGCCAGTGAGCAGGAGCCGTTGGCCAATCCCGCGGTTAACGGTGCTTCGACCGGTTTCATTCAATCCATCAATCCTTTCGATCCGGATCTGTCCAAAGTGTTCAGCGTCGCAAATCACGATGCCGGTTCCGGAGGATCCGCCTCGACGCTTCCCACGGGTATAAATGATTCCGGTGTCCAGTTAGTGGCCTTGACCTCGGGGACCTATTCCACCTCCCCCAGCCTGACTACGGAGAATTTCGCTGGATTCAGCGCCTTTGCTCCCGAGGTTACCGCGTTCCGGGCGCTATTCAACAAGGAAGGTTACGGCGTTCCTATGAATTTCGACGGCCAGCCCGGTGCGGACCAGGCGAAGAACGTGCCCGTAGGTATTGTGGCCCTTGGCGGCAGCGGATCGGGCTTCACCACCAATAGCATTCACCAACCTGGCACGATCCGCAACACGGTGAACTATCAAGCGGTGGTTCCTAACGATCCCCGCACCTTGCCAAGCCAGACTACGGGGACCTTGATCTTCGACAGCGAAGGCCGTTTTCAGTCTTATGGAAATGGCGGGGGCGCGCCTGTGTTGACTTTTGATCCAGACAACTCCGATCCGAGAAACAGCGGAGTCAATCCGGTTTCGGTCCGGCTGGACATGAATGGAATCACCTATTTCAACGGGTCGAACACCGCCAAATTCCAAAGCCAGGACGGCCGGGGAGCGGGCTCCTTGGACAGCGTCACCGTGACCAAAACAGGTGAGATCACAGGGATTTTCACCAACGGCGATATCCAAACCCTGGGGAAAATCGTCTTGGCGAAGGTGACGATTGAAGGGGGCTTGATCCAGGAAGGGGCCACGATGTTCACCACCGGACCCAACTCGGGCGAGCGGGTGTTCGTGGAGGCCGGGGAGGAAGGCGGCGTGATCAATTCCGGCATGTTGGAGTTGTCCAATGTAGATTTGGCGCAGGAATTCACCAATCTGATCATTGCCCAGCGCGCCTATCAAGCCAATGCCCGGGTGATCACCACGGGGAACGAGATTTTGACCGAGGTGGTCTCGCTGAAGCGGTAATCTGGCAAGGATGAAAAGCAACCGTCTTCGGGGCGGAAGGGGCCGGAATTCCCGAAGGGATTCCGGCCGCCGGTTTTTCCTCCCGGCACGCGACGGGAAAAAACGGATTCGTACCGCCCGTCAGGATGGTAAGCAAAATCTCTTGGGAGAGCGGGGCCTCGAACTTCCCATGGTGGAAAAGATTGGGGCCCGCCCGTCTATCGCATATATTATCAACCACTTAACTGTTGTATTCCAAGGCCGTTAACTAAAGTTTCCACCGCATTGTGCGAATAATAAATTGTGCGAATACTAATCAGGACGATGGTTCGATCGATCCCCCCGGAAAGGAGACCGGACACGGAAAAGCAGCTGTGCCGCTCTTCCCTTTCCGTTCGGCAAGACCATGGTATTGGATCCCTTGGATGAGAAACGGGTTCAGCGCATCCGGCAGGAACTCACTGAGAAATTTCACGAACCGATTCCGGACAACTTGATCCAACAAGCCTTGCCCGGTTTGGTGTATAGGAGATCGGGCTTGATTCAGCTGACCAAACTCAACGGAACCCCATTCCTGATGAACGCCGAGTTGATCGAAACCGTCGAGACCACGCCGGATACCGTGATTACATTGGTAACCGGGCGGAAATACATCGTGCGGGAGACGGCGGACGAGGTGCGGGAGAAATACATCCTGTACAAGCGGGAAATCGGGATGACCTCGCAGCCCTAAACCATTGCCCGGCATCAGGAGGTTTTTTTTCTGTGGATCTTTCGACTGTAGTCGGCTTGGTGCTGGCGTTTGGATTGGTGATCGCGGCGATATTATCCGGCAGCGGCATCAGCACGTATGTCGACTATCCCTCGGTGATGATTGTGGTGGGAGGGACGTTCGCCTGCACCTTGGTCAATTTTCCGCTCCCCACGGTGTTAGGCATGGTGCATGTCATAAAAAACGCGTTTTTCGCCCGGTCCACGTCCCCCTTGGACATTGTCAGCACGCTGGTGAGTTTCGCGGAGCGGGCGCGGCGCGAGGGCATTCTTTCATTGGAAGGCTCCATGGACGAGGTGGAGGATGATTTTATCCGTTCCGGGTTGCGGCTGGCGGTGGATGGGGTGGAGCCGGAACTCATCAAGGACATTCTACAAACCGAGCTGGCCTTTATCGAAGACCGGCACCGGAACGGACAATCTATTCTGCTATACATGGGGTCTGTTTCCCCGGCGTTGGGCATGATCGGCACGCTGGTGGGCCTCGTGGCCATGTTGAAAAACTTGGAGGATCCCTCAGCCATCGGCCCCGCTATGGCCGTGGCGTTGTTGACCACCCTGTACGGGGCGCTTCTGGCCAACTTGCTTTTCATTCCCTTGGCCGGGAAGCTCAAAGCGCGTTCGCAAGAGGAAATTCTGATCAAGGAAGTGGCGATCGAGGGGGTCATGTCCATCCAATCCGGGGACAATCCCCGCATCCTGGAGCAGAAATTGCTGGCGTTTCTGGCGCCCAATGTCCGCCCGCCCCGGGAGGACTAAACCCAGCAGCCGGGTAGCCCCGCCGGCGAGGCCGGACCGGAGGAAATGAATGCGGAAGAGAATCGGTGAAGACGATCCGGCCGGCGCGCCGGAGTGGATGTGCACTTTCTCCGATATGATGTCGCTCCTGTTGTGTTTTTTTGTGCTGCTCTTTGCCTTGTCGACCGTGGAAGAGAAAAAGATGACGCAGGCGGCGGGATCGCTGAAGCAAGCTTTCGGCGGGCAACCGGCGGAGTATGTGGTGCCTCCCATCCCAGACCGGAAGACGGAACCGTTGATGTCCCGTCCGGCGCAGACGGTCAAGCGGACTTCCTATGCCAAAGACGAACTGCTCCGGGAAGAGCAGCATAAGATCAAGGCGCTCAACCTGCAGAATGTCATCCAGGTCTTTGGGACCGAGCAAGGCATCACCTTCCGTCTTTCGGGGGACGTGCTCTTCGAAAGGGGAGAATCCGCGCTCCAGGCGGAGGGCATCGCGGCCTTGGAATTCGTGGCCGACGAGCTGATTCAATTTCCCTCCAATCCCGTGAAAATCGACGGCCACACCGACAATACCAACCTCAGCGGCGATCCCCGGGTCAACTGGCGGCTGGGTGCCGACCGGGCGTACACGGTCATGAAATTTCTCACCGAGATGGGCTCCCCCGCCGGCCAGGTTCAGGAAGAGCGCGTGTCGTACGAATCGTTTGGCGAGCACATGCCGTTGCCCGGCGCGGACAATAACACCGCCATTGGCCGGAAACAAAACCGCCGGGTGGAAATCACGTTGATCCAGACCGACGAAGGCGACGGGACCTATTTCCGCAATCCGCACGAAAAAGATCCGCGCACGCCGCTGATCCGGATGGATTCCCAAGCCCCGTAAGGAGAAGGGTCTCATGGGCCGTAGACGCAAGGAAGGAGAACCATCGTCCGGCGCGCCAGCGTGGATCTGTACTTTTTCCGACATGATGTCGCTGCTGCTCTGCTTTTTTGTTTTGCTTTTCTCAATCTGCACCCTGGAGCAGGAGAAATTTTACCAGGCGATCGGTTCCATCCAGGGCGCGCTCGGGCGCATTCCCGGCCTGTTCACCATTTCTCACATCCGGGCGGTATCCAACAATCCCCAACGGGCGGAACCGGCGCAACGGATCAAAACCATCGAAAAGGCGAAGGAAGCCATCGCTGAAGCCGCACGTTCCAAACTGGTGGCTGATCAGGACAGTCCGGAGGTCCGGGTGGAGGGCGTGAAAGAGGGCATCCGTTTCACCCTCACGGGGCGTATTTTGTTTTACCCGGGCGTGGCGCTTCTCACACCGGAAGGCAAGCGGCAATTGGACATCCTCGCCGGCATCTTGAACGAGTTTCCTGATCTGCGGATCCGGGTGGAAGGCCATACCGATGACGCGCCGCTCCCCGGCAATTCTCCTTTTCAAAATCACTGGCGGCTGGCCCAAGCGCGCGCGTTCGAAACCATGGAGTATCTCACCCGCCAAGTGACTCCCCCGGAAAACCGGGTCCAGGAGGAGCGGTTCAGCGTTATGTCGTGTGGCAGCCACCGTCCCCGGTTTCCCAACGATACCGAAGAACACCGGGCTTTGAACCGCCGGGTAGAAATTGTTTTGCTGCAAGGCCGCCAATCCGAAACGGTAACCGGGGTTCTGGAAGGCAGCGGGAACCCCCAGATCGCACCGGATGAAAAGGATTTTCTGCCCCGTCAGCCCAATGGCGCTTCAGGTCCTGGCTCCTCTGGAATCCTTCGGTAATCCCATCCGTTTCCCTGGGGCGCGGCCGCTTATTTCCCCTGGCCGCCCACGGTACAATGCTCTCAGAAATCATCTCGAGGAGGCGGTCCTTGAATCCATCCATCCTGGAGGCCAATCTCACCGTGGTACGGCAAAGTCAGCCGGATCTGGCCCGGATCATCCAGGAGGTTTCCCTGGAGGGGTATTCCGCTGAACCCGTTCAAGCTCAAAGCGGCGCGCCCACGCTCCGTATTCTCCCTCCTGGAGGAGGAAAGCCGATCCTGTTGCACAGCGCCTATGATCCCTTGCGGGAAGCGCAGCGGTGGGCGGAAAGCATCGTTCTCGACCGTCCCACCAGCCTGTTGGTGCTTGGGGCCGGGCTCGGATATCACCTGCTGACCTTGCTGAAAGTTCATTTTGCCAACATCCGTTTTTTAATCGTCATCGAACGCGATCCGCGCCTGCTGCGTCTGGCTCTATCCGTACTCGATCTGCGGAGTTTGTTTCAGCGGCCCGGGACGCAATTCCTGGTGGACGTGAAACCAGCCGATCTGCCGATCCGGTTGTTGGACGACGCGAGGCGGGATTTCGTGATCCACAATTGCCGCATCGTGCCCCATGTGCCCTCGCAGCGGTGCCATCCGGACTATTACGCCGGGGTCCAGCAAGCGCTGCTGGACATGTTGACTTATGATGAGGTCAACCTGCGCACCGCCATTGAGAATCAGGGGCGGGGACAATTCAATATCCTGATGAATCTCCCGGCCATGGCGCGGGGATACGCTTTGAATGACTGCGCGGGGCTGCTGCGGGGGTATCCCGGCATCGTGGCGGCGGCCGGCCCGTCCTTAGACAAGAATGTCCGCGAATTGCGGAACGTGCATGGCCGGGCGGCCTTGTTTGTCGTCGATACGGCCCAAAACACGATGAAAACCATCGGCGTTGAACCGGACGTGGTGGTCACGGGAGATCCCACGCCATTGAATTTCAGCCATTTTGAACAGATCGACACGCTCGGCCGCGCTTTTTTGGCCTTCCATCCGGAAGTGTATCGTCAAATCACGCAAAAGTATGCCCATCATCCTTATATGCTGCCGCTTTTTGATGAAAATACGCCGCTGCTGCGCTATCTCTTCGATCTGAAAACGGTCTATGGGACGATGAAACGAGCCATGAATGTCGGCCACTTGGCTTTGAATCTGGCGTTGCACATGGGATGCTCGCCCATCTTGTTGACCGGATTCGATTTCGCCTTTCCCCGGGAGGGAGGCGCCACCCACGCCGCTTCGGCCGCTTTGTCGCGGAAAATCGAACCTATGCGCGACGACGGAACCGTGGTCATCGGCGGCAAGGAAGGCAAAACGGCGGCCGAATCGGGTAAAATGATGCTGGTTCCCGGCTATTACGGCGATGAAGTGCCGACCACAGTACCCTTTTCCCTGTATATCAAGGCGTTGGAGAAAACCGTGGCGGAATGTGGCGTGGAAGTCATCGACGCCACCGAGGGCGGCGCGCGCTTTGAAGGCACTCTCCGCTTGCCATTGCGGGACGCAATGCAAAAATACTTGCTATCTTCCGGTGTTCCGGAGCGGATGGACACGTTCCGGGCGAAACGCCGGACCGCCTCTATTGCCGAATTGTCGGGAAAGCTGGTTCAGGGCCAGGAAAGGTTGACGCAATCAGTGGACATCTGCGATCAGTTGTTGGCCCGGTTGAACCACTGGAAAAGCCAAATCCAGAAGAGGGCCGTGTCGGGAGGGGAAGCGCAAACCTGGTGGAGTGAATTCGATGCGTTATGGGTGGCCATGTGCGGCAATGAATTGTTCGAAGCGTTTTTGGGCAATTCCGCGCAGCATTTGTATTACCGCCGGCAGCGGGCCGAACCGCTCCGGGACAACACCGGCAACGCGTTCTTGGAAGTCATGATCCCGAAATACGAATCCATCGTCGGCGAATTGCGGTCCATGCTAATCAATTTCGCCCAATGCGTCCAACTGGCCCGGCTCGCGGTTGAAACCCAATTTCAAGAGTTCAATCCGTAAAACGATTGCAGATTCAATTCCACGGGGAACAGAATGAGAATCGGAATTGTATGTTATCCTTCTGTCGGCGGCAGTGGTATCGTCGCCACCGAATTGGGAAAATCGCTGTCCCGGCGGGGGCACGAGGTCCACTTCATCAGTTATGATGTCCCGCAGCGGCTGCAAGGCGCCAATGAGAAATTCCATTTTCATCACGTGGATGTTCCTCTGTATCCTTTGTTTAAATTTCCCCCGTACACCTTGGCTTTGGCCTCGAGCATCTACCAGATCTACCAAGAGAGTCCGCTGGACATCCTGCATGTGCACTACGCCATCCCGCATTGCACTTCCGCTTTCCTGGCCAAGCAGATGCTCTGCAAGCAGCACCAGGTCAGCCTGAAGGTGGTGGCCACTTTGCACGGCACGGACACGGAGCTGGTGGGCCAGATGCCCTCCTACAAGCCAGTGGTGGAATTCAGCATCGATTCCTGCAACGCGGTGACGGCGGTCAGCCAGTATTTGAAGAAGGCCACTCTGGCGGAATTCGATATCAAAGAAGATATCCAGGTCATCTACAATCCGATCGACACGGATTATTTTTGTCCGCCGGCCCAGGACACCCGTCCGGAACGGCGGAGGAAAACCATTGTGCATATCAGCAATTTCCGCCCCGTGAAACGCATTGAGGATGTCATCAAGGTATTCGACCTGGTCTCATCGGCGGTTCCCGCCCACCTGGTGTTTGTCGGCGAAGGGCCGGAACGGTTGGGAGCGGAGATGCTGGTGGACCGCCTGGGGCTGCAAGACAAGGTGGAATTTTGGGGGCCGCGGCTGGGCGTGAGGGACATTTTGCAGGAATCGGACCTGTTGATATCCACGTCCGAACGCGAATCGTTTGGGATGACCATCGCCGAAGCCATGTCTTGCGCGACGCCGGTGGTGGCTACCCGGGCGGGGGGAGTGGTGGAGGTGGTGGAGGATGGCGTGACCGGTTTTCTCAATCCCGTGGGCTGTATCCAAGGCATCGCCGAATCGGCGGTGCAGATCCTGACCAATCCCCATCTCCAGCGCCAAATGGGCACCGCGGGCCGGGAACTCGTCCAACGGAAATTCAACGTGAACCAGATCACCAGCCAATACGAGGCGTTATACCAAAAATTAATCGAAACTCCCGTGGAGGATTGTCCCCGCGCCCAAAAGAAAGAGTATCTATATCAAATTTGAAATTCGCTACAAACTGAGGAAGATGAATGGGACGATCCTCTCCCTCCTTTTGGGGGCGGGAAGCCTTCGGTATTTAGAATCCATTGAACAGGCTGCGGTTTACCATAACAGGGCGTCGGAAATGCCGAATCCCTTCGGGATGTTATACACTTGGATGTTGTCGATATAGATGTCGGCCGCCGCGGCGCCGCCCACGATCTGGATGATAGGTCTTACGAAGCCGGTCGTCGATTGATGGAATCCCCGGAGGATGCCCCATTGTCCATTGAACAAGGTGGAGGTCATGTGCTGTTCCAGGCCCAGGCTGCCGCCGCCCGCCCCCAGATCACCGGCCGCGTTGGTGTCAATGACTCCCAGGAAAAGATTCACGGAGGCGTTGCTGGCCCACACATCGGCCCGCACGTATACCAATCCATCCGTGGCGACCGGCGCGCCGGTCCCCAACACGATCAAGGTTCCCTGACCGGGATCCACGGAGACACGGAGGGCGTTTCCTTCCCCTCCCAAGCCGGGATCCGCATCCGGGATAACGGAGGTAATGATGGTGGAAGCCGGTGGGAGGCCGGCGAACGTGCCGGGAAACTCCACCACCTCATTGGAGGGCAAATCATTGAATTCGAAAACGTTTTGATACGCCGGGCCGGCCTCCGCAATGGGATAGCACGCCGTGGGCAGCGGCGTAGGCGTGGCCTGCGGGACGGGGGTGGGAGTGGTAACCTTGGGAGTCGGCGTGGGGGTGGCTTCGAGCGCCGTAACCGTTACGTTGTCATAGGCCGTATAAATCGAGCCGGTTTCATACTCTTTCCACACGCCGATCTTGCCATAACTAAATGTCCCATCGTTGAAAGTGCCCACGAGTTGATTGTTGATTTTGATTTGAAAGGCATACCCCTGGGCGCGGACGGAGATGGTATTCCACTCCTGATTGGGAATATTGGACATGCGCCATCCCGATATATTGACCCAGTTGTTGTTGATCCATTTTCCGAAAACCCATTGCAGATAGCCCTGATTCGGGTACAACCCGACGGCATACCCGCTGACATAGTAATTACTGGTGCCGAATACGTTCAGGCGGAAGCACATCCCTGCCGGGCACCGGTTATCCAAGTATTTCAGTAAGCAGGAATAATAGGCATTCGAAAAATTCTGATTCTTGTAATAAGCGAATGTTACTTCCGCGGAATTATGGGCCCGCAAATAATTGTTAATCAAACTCCACGGTCCCCCGAAGACAAACCAACCATTGGGGGATTCATCGAAATCCTCGCGATACAGGATATCCTGCACCAGCAAAGGAATGATTTCGGAAATAATGATTTTAGGAAACTCCCGGATCACCGGTTCAAAACCGATGGCCATGGTAGGTTTCACGACAACAAGAGGGGTTGGAGTGATTTTAATTGGAATGGGATCCACCACGGGGGCGGATAACACCGGAGCGCCGGAAATATCCCGGCCCTCATCAGCCGCCCCCATCACCAGACACACAAAAACAAAAACCGCCGTGAGCAATACCAGATACTGTTTCACGTTGATATCCCCCCGCCGGATCAGGTTATCCGGCTGTCCTTTGGATTGGCTTCCACTATTTTATATAAAACCGATGGTGATGATTATAGCTATTTATGTTGCTCCATGTCAACATATTTTTTAAGGCCATTATCTACGCGATTGCCTGGCCAGGACGAATTCCGCTTGTCCTGGGCTTACCTTCCCCCGGCTCTTTCCATGAGGGCGAGGGGATTTCGAGTGGTGGTTTTTATCGATTAGTTCGAAAAAATGTGCAGCGGTGATCTGAAAAGAACGTACGCACTGGCCGGATGAGCCTGAAAATGTTCAGGGGATCGGTGATCCCTCCGGCGTGAAGCAGACCGGGAAGGAGAAACACATTGCACAATAATTGCACGAGATTGGATGCAACGAAGCTGAAACCAAAAAGCCCATGGATCGCTCCATGGGCTTTTTACGATACTGAATCAGCCACTGATTCGTTCAATCATTACCTTATTGCTCAATACAACGACCACTCCACCACGTTCGTGCCGCTCACCGGGGGTGTCGGATCATCCTGGGGATCCGGATGGCTGAGCACGGTGTAAATGGTGGTTTGGGCGGGAACGTCCGCGTCGGCGTCCGGATTGTTCTGGCTGTTGATTTCCCCCTTGGCCGCGACCAGCAGTTGTTTGGTGGTCATGGAGACGTTCACGCGGATGGTGCGATGCGTGGGATTGTCGGAGGTGTTCAGGAACGGGATGAACGAGGGAGTCAGGTGCGTCAGGGTCTTGGTATTGTCGTCAAATTTCAGCACCCGGCCCACGATCTGGGTTTTTGGGAAAAGGCCATTGAGTTCCCAAGCGATGAAAATCCGGTTCAGGGCATCCACCGCAATCCCCACGCGGTCGAACTCGCCGAGGAAATCCACGTCGTCCTGGCCGCCGTATTCTTTGGCGATCTCGTTGACGTGGGTTTCGGTGACGAATTCCAGGGTACGGGAATCATACACGACGACGCGCACCGCCTCATTACCATCAAAGCCCGCCAGGTACACAAACGGAGAATTGATGTGGGAAGCGATGCGTACGCCATCACCGCGCCCCACGTCAGTCACGTATTCGACATTCTGCTGGACTTGGCCCTTCAGGTTGCCGGCGTTGTCGTAGAAATACAATACTCCAGCCACCCGCACACAGAAGCCCCCCTTGTAGGCGCAAACATTTGACCAGATATCTCCCGGCGCCACGACGAACGAATCTTTGACCAAGGACCCGTCCGGCCGGAAGATGGCGGCCACGGCCGCGTTGCCCGCGTCATAAAACAACTTGGAGCGGTCTTCCACCACGACCAGGAAGTTCCCATCATCCAGAGCGGCCAATTCTCCACCGAAGCGGCTGATCTGGTCGGTGTTGGGATTACCGGAAGTGAGGCGGCCGTTGATGGCGTCAAACGCTTTGGTCAACGGAGTCTGCACCAGCGTGGTGGGATTCAGGGAGAAAATCTGGACGGTGCCGTACCGGCCATTCCGAATCACACCGGTATTCCAGCGGTTATCGGACTGGAATTCCGGAAATTCGTCGGGACTTGCTTCGCCGCCGGTGATGAAGTTGACCGCGCCGGGCCTTTTGTCACCCGCCACCCGGCCGGGGTTGCCGTTTTGGCGGTAATTGTTGATCTTGCCCCGATACGGAGTGCCGTCGTCCGCGAAAAAGCATTCCCCGAACGCCGGGCTGCCTCCGGCCACCGGCTGGAAGGTCAACACATAGCGTTGATCCGTTGTCGATCCTTCCGCAAACGTGTTGGATTCGATCAAGAACACGCTGTTTCCCAGAACACTGGTGTAGGGTTCCCAGTTATCCAGGTTGGGGGTTCCCGTGTTATAGACGACCGTATCGGGAACAATCCGGGTTAGTTTGGCGACATCCAGGCTGTAGGGTGGCAGATCCTGCGCCAATCCCATTCCGGCGAACACCACGAGCATCAGACCAAGATGAACAAATTTACTCTGCATAGCCTTAATCCTTTCTGGAATAGAATAGTGGAAATCAAGATGCGAAGGCATCTTATAGTCTTTTATTTTATCGTATTTATTTTAACGGCGTCAAGCAGAATGCCTCCAATGGCCGCTCATTTCTTCTCTTCCGCTGCGGGGGCGAACCAGAATAGCGAGCCAAACTCACTGCTCTCTTTTCACTTAAGGTAAAATGGACAGCGGAAAGAAATGGAAATTTTTTTTACACCGAAATCGCTTTAAATAGGCGGGGAAGTAGTTTCTTCGAAATCCATCACTGGCTGGGCTGGAAGTTGATGTAGAAAATATCCCCGGCGGAGACCAACCCGTTGCTGGTATCGTATATGCTGCCGCGAGTCCAGGGCGTGGGTGAACTGCCGCCGTCCGGTCCGGGACTGCGGATGAAATAATCCGCCCGTTCCGCCAAACTGCCTACGGCAAATCCCCAGGTGGGTCCCGCGTATTCTTTCCCCACATAGTCGTAGACGCCTTTGCGGTCGTGATTGGCCGTGTCCAACCGGCGCACCGGCAGGAAGAACGGATCGAGCGGAAGGCTGCCGATATACGCGATGGGTGTGGTCAGCCGCACCTGCCGCATGTACCAATCGGTATTGCCGGCGGGTAGGATGGGGTACGGCACGGCATTGTTATCGATCCGGTACATTTCGATCGCATTGGAAAGTGAGCGCATGTCGGAATAGACCCGGCCGACCTTGGCGCGGATTTGAGCGTTCAAAAAGTTGGGGACGGCGATCGCGGCCAGGATGCCGATGATCGCCACTACGATAAGCAATTCAATCAGGGTGAACCCCTGTTTCATGCCCGTCTCCTTCGCGATGTGGTGATCAATCAAGGTGAGAATGTTAGTTTTCCATCATCTTCCGTTCTCATCAAGTGACGCGGATCCGGACACTTCGCGGATCAGCCGTTCCAGGTGTTGAAAGGCCCGGGGGGGATCGGGATGGTCAAAAACCGCCGCGCCAGCCACGATTTCATCGGCGCCGGCCTCGTGGACTTCCCGGATATTGTCCGCCCGGATTCCTCCGTCCACCTGGATCACGTAGCCAAAACCACGCTCATTCCGCCAGCGGTTCAGCTGCCGCACTTTTTCTAGGGTTTCCGGGATCAGATCCTGACCGCCCTGGCCGGGGTGAACGGTCATGACCAAGACCTGATCCACGTCCCGCAAGACCGGTTCCAGGGTTTCCACCGGGGTGTCCGGATTGAGTGACACACCGGCCTGTTTGGACAGTCCCCGGATGTGCTCGAAGATCCGCCTGAGATTCTCTTGGATCTCGATATGGATGGTGATGCTGCGGACCGAGGGAAAATCGAACCAGGGAACCACCCGTCCGGGATTGGTGACCATTAAATGAACATCGAGACGGCCTCGCAGGACCGGTTCCAGGCTGGAGATGACATTGGTCCCCCCTGTCAGATTCGGCACAAAATGGCCGTCCATCACGTCGTAGTGAAAAAGGGCAACCCCGGCGTCTTCGAGTTCGCGGATGGCTTTCGCCAAATGGGTGTAAGGGGCGGAAAGCAGTGAAGGCATGACGAGAGATGGGTGACGCATAGTTTTGGGATGTGATTTTTTGATGCCGGGAGAATGGCGTTGCCTGGTGATTATCTTTTGTTACAACTTTTTACTCGCTTGGCTGGGATACCCTTACCGGAATCCGCTCCCAGATGGATAAGGAATTCTTAGCATTCCGGTCCATATTTATAACACGGACGAAACTGTAAGAACGTACAGCCGCCGGGTAAAGAGTTGTTCTCTATGAATGCCACGATCCAAAAACCACGGCGGTGCAAGGCTTAACGGTTTTGCATCCTCGCCCGCCGGAGGATGTCTTGCATCTCGCGGACCGCCCGTTCCATGCCGGTCAACAAAGCACGCGCAATCACACTGTGGCCGGTGTGAATCCATTCGATGGCAGACAAGGCGGCGACCGGCGCGGTGTTGTGGTAATGCAAACCATGGCCGGCATTGACCCGCAGCCCCTGTTCGCGCGCGAATTCGGCGGCCCGGGCCACCTGGTGGAGTTCCCGCTCCTGCTCAGCGGGGGTGGCAGCCAGGGCGTAGGGCCCGGTGTGGATTTCCACGAACGGCACGTCCAGTGAACGGGCCGCCGCGATCTGCCCGGCGTCCGCGTCAATGAAGATACTGACCACGATACCGGCATTCCGCAACCGTCGTATGCCGGGTTCGAGTTCTTTTTCCCGGCCCGCGACGCGCAGACCGCTTTCCGTGGTCCGTTCCTCCCGCGCTTCCGGAACCAAGGTACAGGCGAATGGCTGAATCTGGAGGGCGAAATCGACCATGGCCGGGGTCAACGCCATTTCCAGGGTCAAGGGGACTTGGAGGATTTCCTTCAGCAATTTCACGTCCCGGTCTTGGATATGCCGCCGGTCTTCCCGGGGGTGAACCGTAATGCCGTCGGTTCCGCCCAATTGGGCCAGGACGGCGACATCCACGGGATCGGGATAGGGCGTGCCGCGGGCCTGCCGCAACGTAGCCACGTGATCGATGTTCACGGACAATTTGGGGGGAGTCATACTACGTTCCCTTTTTTGTCAGAATTAAAGTCACTGTAACACTGCGGATGGATTTCTCAACCGGCCGGACGCCAAAATCCTGCTCCAGATCCGGCAGGGGCATTAAATACAAGGGATTCTCAAGGGAAATGTATTCCAGGTCCAGCAAGGGAGTGGAGACCGACTTGATTTTATCCACCGCCTGCCGCGGCCCGGTGACGGTGACTTCAGGCGGATCGATCCGCACACGGTCCAAGTGCAACGGGCCGGGGGGGTCGCCCCGCAAGGGGACGGTAACAGGCACGTTTTTTTGGACACGCAGGAGGGGGACCGCCAATTGGTTGGCGCCGGCCTCGAGATTTTCATACGACGGCTGCGGCTGGGTGATATCCCAAGGCAGGATGTAAAATGAAAGTTGGCGGGGAACGATGCTTTCTTCCACGACGGCAATGCGGTTCCGGTCGGTTTCGTCCACCAGGTTGGTCAGAAACATTTCGCTGGTGAGGATGACGCTGGCGGGGGTTTCGCCTTCAGCCAGGGGCACTTTGGACATATCCACATAAAAGCCGGATTGGGATTGCCGAATCAAATCAATGGTGTTGCGGGGCCCCTGGACGATAACGACGGTATTGGGCGTAACCCAGTTATCGGGGAGGACCAGATTCGGGGGCAGGTTTTCGAGGCTGATGGGAATGCCGTTCAATGTGCGGCGGTCGATCCGTTCCTGCCCTTTGATCCAAACGAGTCCCGCCGCCAGAAGAAGCGACAAAAGCAACAATCCGGCGTCGGTGAATTTCCAGCGGATCATGAACGGCTCCTTTTCCGGATCACGTTCCACAAAATGGATTGTAATTTGGGCGGTTCGATGTTCCGGGTTATACGTCTGTCAATCGCCAGGGAAATCGCTCCGGTTTCTTCGGACACGATGACAACCACCGCGTCGGTTTCTTCGACCAGTCCCAACGCGGCGCGGTGGCGGGTGCCCCAGCTGGAATCGACCGATTCCCGTTCACTGAGAGGCAGCAGACAGGCGGCGGCGGCGATGCGGTTGTTGCGGATAATCACCGCGCCGTCATGCAGGGGGGTCAAAGGGGAAAAGAGGGTCACCAGCAGTTCGGAGCTCACCACGCAATCCATTTTGATTCCCGTGTCGATAAAACCTTGCAAACTGGTCGAATTTTCGAATACGATCAGCGCGCCGATATGCCGGCGGGACAACACCTGGGCGGTTTTGGCCACTTCGTCGACCACGGGATCCACCGAGTCGTTGGCGCGCAGGAAGAAACGCGCGCGGGTTAGTTCGGAAACCGCCCGGCGCAATTCGGCGGCGTACAGAACCACCAATCCCACGAAGATGGGCATTTGCGCGGTGGTCAGCAGCCAGTTCACTGTGATCAGGTTCAATAGTTTGCTGAGGTACGTCAAGACGATGAGAAGGACCAGGAACTGAAAGATTTGGACCGCCCGGGTTCCCTGAACGGCTTTGAACACGACATAGAAAATCGCCCCCAAAATCAGAATTTCCGCGATCGCGTGGGGCGCGTCCTGGCCAAAGGTTCGGATCCAAAACGAGTTGATGGTTCTATCTCCCTTTTGCAATCCCGTTGGGCACGGCCCGCCGGATGGCGTCCGCCACGGCCACGGTGTCCCGCAACAGCCCTACATCATGCACCCGGACGCAATCGGCGCCGTTCAGCACACTGGCGGCGACCGCGCCCGCGGTCCCCATTAACCGGCCGCGGGGTTCCGCCCCCGTGATTTTTCCGATGAACGATTTCCGCGATACCCCGATCAACAACGGATATCCTTCGAGGCGGATCCGGTCCAGGTGTTTCAGGATGAGCAGATTTTGTTCGGCGGTTTTACTGAACCCGATCCCCGGATCCAAGACGATCTGGTCCGGCTGTACCCCTTCGGCCAAAGCGTATGCCACCTGCCGCTCGAAAAACCAGTGGATCTCGCCCTCCAGATCGCCGTAATCTGTTAACGATTGCATGGTGCGCGGGTCACCCCGCATGTGCATTAAAATCAATCCGGCTTTCGCTTCCGCGGCCAGCCGGGCCAGACGGGGATCCTGTTGCAGGCCGCTGATATCGTTAATGATCGAAGCGCCGGCATCCAGGCACCGGGCCGCCACCTCATATGATACGGTATCCACGGAGACGACGCATCCACTCCGCCCCGCCAATTCCTCCACCACGGGCAGCACCCGGCGGATTTCTTCCGCCACCGGCACCGGTTCCGCTCCCGGCCGGGACGAGGCCCCCCCCACGTCCAGGATATCGGCGCCTTCCTCCCATAACCGGGAGGCGTGGGAGATAGCCTGGCGGGGTTCAAAAAAAAGGCCGCCGTCGCTAAAGGAATCGGGGGTTACGTTGATCACCCCCATCAACAGGGTCCGGTGGCCCCAAGCCAGAGACGTTTGCCGGCAGCGCCAATAGGAAGTCATTTCCATATGGATGGTCTTTCACAACAGCCGGGCCGAACCGGCCGGTGCATTTCTACCTGCCTGGATACAACGGAAAAAACCGCTGGGCCGCAGAAAACCGGCCCGCCATTTCCACCCCGTATCACCGGTTGTCGAGTTACCCCGCCTTCCGGAATACCGGCGGGGAAAGAGCGCGGCAGGGAATCCGGAATCCCGGACGCTTACCGCGATTCGCCGATGGGCTGTTCCCGTTCTCCCGCGATGGAGGAAGGTCCGCCGCTGGATGGTGTTTCCCCAGCGTTTACAGGCACTTCCACGGCAATCGGCGCCTCGTTGTCCGGCGCGTTGTCCGGCGGGATCTCCTGCGTTCCGGCTTTGGATTTCCGGGCTTCCTCGATGCGGTTGACCAGATCCCTTACGGCATCGGCAGACAGGACTTCTTGTTCGAGGAGGGCCTGCGCAAGGCCGTCGAGGATATCGCGGTTCGTTTCCAGAATGTTCTTGGCGCGGTGATAGCATTCATCGACCAATTGCCGGATTTCCTTGTCGATTTCAAACTGAATTTCTTCGCTGTATTCGCGGTCTTTGTAGAAATCGCGGCCCAGGAAGATCTGGTTTTCGTTGAGGCCGAAGGTCAAGGGTCCCAATTTTTCGCTCATCCCGAAGTTGCAGATCATTTTGTGGGCGATATCGGTGACCCGTTCGAGATCGTTTTGCGCGCCGGTGGTGACATCGCCGAAGATGATGTCTTCCGCCACGCGCCCTCCCAGGAGGGTGGTCATGCGGGCCTGCAGTTCTTTCTTGGTGGTCAGATAGCGATCTTCCAC
>ERZ795046.1074-NODE-1074-length-29597-cov-4.707332_pt1 | contig 29597 bp, 19 predicted proteins | sample MGYA00375130_ERZ795046 | MGnify/ENA primary metagenome ERZ795046 (study PRJEB30175, sample SAMN05720202) | activated sludge metagenome | isolation source: anaerobic digester from wastewater treatment plant | place: Japan | collected 2015-05-15 ...
TGACAATCTTCGCCCCTGCACCAGTGATACGCTCATTTAATGCCTTTGCACCATAGCCTGCAAAGACAACGGTGTGAACTGCTCCAATCCGGGCGCAGGCAAGCATTGAGACTACGAGTTCAGGAATACCTGGAAGATAAATACAGACACGGTCGCCTTTCTGAACTCCAAGGGACTGTAGGGCATTCCCCATCCGCATAACGTCCTTGTAGAGCTGATAGTAGGTGAGTATCCGCTCCCGGCCATTCTCACCAGCCCAAAAGATTGCAACCTTATTCCTCCGGTCATTATTCACATGCCGTTCCAGACAGTTATACGTGATATTGAGTTCAGCGCCGGTGAACCAGCTGGCATAGGGATGGTTCCAGACTTTTACCCGATCCCATTGCTTGAACCAGAGGAGATCTGATGCAATCCTGCGCCAGAACGCATCAGGATCTTTCTCAAATTCATGGTATAACTCATTATAATCATGAATTAACGCCGATTCGCGGTAGCATGGGTCCGGATAGTATACTTTCTGTTCAGGCTTTTGCATCGTTTCGTCTGAAATAGGTATTCACCCCAATTATCATTATTTATCATGGACAATTCCTTAAAATCTTTATTATTTTCCTGAATTGTCATTGATCGACAGATACGGTTGTTTTATATGGATTGGCGGTTCACATCGTAAGTGCAGAATTTGACGAACCTTCATACGTCATTTGTTGAAGCCGCTCTACCGGCACTATATCACAGAGGTACTACATGACAGAATGGATGCTCAGTGAATCTGAAGGATATGACCTGCTTTCAAAATACGGAATCCCGACTCCAAAGTACCGAATCGTAACGAGAGCAGAGGATGCAGGATCGGCAGCAGAAGCAATCGGGTTTCCGGTTGTAATGAAGATTATCTCACCGGATATCATCCATAAGAGTGATGCCGGTGGTGTGATTGTCGGTGTAGGAACAAAAGAAGCAGCCCAGTCAGCATTTAATCAGATTGTTGCAAACGCAAGGGCCTACAACCAAAATGCTGATATCCATGGAGTTATTGTTGAAAACCAGGCAGCACCAGGGCTTGAACTCATTATAGGCGGAAAGACAGATCCCACATTTGGTAAAGTTATCACCTTTGGTATTGGGGGAACACTAGTTGAACTCATGAAGGATGTGACCCTTCGTATCCTTCCGATTGATGAGGAAGAGATCAGGAAAATGGTCACTGATATTGACTCGTACCCGCTTATTACCGGTTACCGGGGATCAAAACCAAAAGATGAGGAATGCCTGATCCAGATTATCAAGAACGTCTGCAAGATGTTTGAAGATCAGAAAGAACTGCGTGAGTTTGATATCAATCCTATCCGACTCTATGACTCCGGGGCCTGTGCAGTTGATGCACGGATTATCATGGACAATGACATCCGTCTGCTTGATGTGGTTGAACGTGAACCAGTCCCCCCCGAATACTTCAAACCGAAATCAGTTGCTGTCATTGGTGCATCTGATGATAAGAACAAGATGGGATACGCGGTCATGCATAACCTGCTCCATTTCCCGGGGAAAGTCTATCCAATTAACAATAAACGTGACACCATCCAGGGCCTGAAAGCGTACCCGACCATTCTGGACATTCCGGATGATACCATTGATCTCGCAGTAATTACGGTTCCTGCCCGACATGTTCCCGGAGTTATGGAGGAGTGCGGGAAGAAAGGAGTCAAGATAGCCGTCGTCATCACAGCCGGATTTAAGGAGATGAGTGAGGAAGGACGCCTGCTTGAGGAACGCATCGTTGAGATCGCTCACCGGTACGGCACCAGGATCGTCGGCCCAAACTGTCTTGGCCTTATCATCCCGCCCATTGGACTTGATACAACCTATGTGGCCCAGTCTCCAAACCCCGGAAATATTGCATTTATCTCCCAGAGTGGTGCCATTGTCAACACCGTTGTTGACTGGTCCCTGACCAAGGATATCGGATTCTCCTTTGTGGTCTCAGTCGGAAATCAGGCAGATCTGAACTTCTTTGATTACCTGAGGGCTGCAGCCGCAGACCCGGAGACCAAAGTCATCATTATGTACATTGAGCAGATCAAGAACGGGAAGGCATTCATGGAGATTGTCAGCGAGGTCTCCAGGCATAAACCGGTTGTCGCGCTGAAAGCAGGCTCATCTGCTCGTGGTCAGGCTGCCGCTGCATCACATACCGGGTCCCTGTCTGGTTCATATGATGTCTATGTTGAAGCATTCAGAAAATCCGGTGTCCTCCTTGTCCACACCCTGACCGGTGCATTCCTCGCAGCAGAGATGCTCTCCCATCCAAAGCGGTACCCCAAGGGACGTCGCGCCATTGTGGTCACCAATGCAGGTGGATTTGCGGTGCTCTCATCTGACTATACCGAACGGTACGGTATTAAGATGATAGACCTGCCCGATTACCTTATAAAAGAGATGGATACATTCCTCCCTGAATTCTGGAACCGTGCAAATCCAATCGATCTGCTTGGTGATGCAACAGAGGCACGGTTTGAAAAGACCTTTGAGGTACTTGCAAAGAATGATGCACTCTGGGACATGTGCTTTATCGTCGGATTCCCAAACAACATCCTCTCATCCGAGCAGCTGGCAAACCAGATTCTCAAATTCTCCAAATCCACAGACAAGAGAATTATCCCGACCCTCCTTGGAGGTGCGTCAATGGACCGGGGCAGACACATCCTGCATGCGCACAGTATCCCCAGTTTTGAGGAGCTGGATATGATGTACCGGGTCGTTGGAAGACTGCTCTACCAGATCTACCGTGTAAAAGCGCAGGGAGTATACTAAAAAAATATTTTTTATGAATATCCGGTCATTGCAGTAACATTCTGTTGTTTTTCCTGGGGGGCCTCAAGGGTTCTGAATTTTTGTTCATATTCTCCGACGGTCCGCTGAAGAACAGCAAGCAGGTTTTTTGCATGATTCGGACTGATACTAACCACCGCTTTCCCGCGTGCCTGATTGATTCCCGGAATCTGGTGGAGAAAGATAAACGTAAATTCATCTTCTTTATAGGCAATCTGGATCATATTACTGTAGACCGGCTCCACATTGGGCGGTATGGTTACCTGAATTTCATTAGATGCCATCTCTCACTTATTTGATACCTGTTCCAATAAAATGACCGAATCCACGTACGGCAAAACCCTTCAGAAAAGCATTTCAATATCCTCAATTATTACGGCATTCCATTGTCCCCGCCAGTATATGTTTTATAAAGGAAACGAAGGAAAACCTGCCTTCAGGTATAGCATCTGTAAACTGGTCTCCTGCGCTGAAAAGAATGCAGACGAAGAAGGACTCTGGAGTACAGTATGCGTGATCCATCCGGATATATCAGAAGAATATCGGACACTCCTCCACGACTGTCTGAATGCAATGCGACATACCCCGGTCAGGCCATGGACAGAGACTGATATTCCGGTCCGATCCCATGCAGCAGGCATTCACGGACTCCTTGACAAATACGATGCATCTTCCGGTGCATATACCATAACACGGTGCACCACAGCACCGAAAAACGGATGCTGGCCAGAGGATGCAGTCAGAGCAGCGGCACTCCTCCTCTGCATTGAGGAGACCACCTCGAAAAAACCAACAGGCTTTTCTATCGAGTACATTCCCTCCGGAATTATCAGGTGGTATGAGCCGACCCCGAAGGATAGAAGAAAAGTATTCCACCTGATTCGGCAGATACGGGAGATCGAAAAAGGGAGTATTCCGTGTAAACCCATGTGTCCGCCCTGTGCACGATGCCAGTTCACCAGCCGGTGTGAATCCGGTGCACCTCAGCGATTATCCTTCCTGTTCAAGAAGGGTGAGTGAACGGATAAACTCTCCTTTCGCTTCCCGTGTCGTCCCGACCACCAGCCATTGTTCATTCCCATGCTGCTCAACAATCCCCTGAGCCTGGATCTGTTCCCCGGCAGAGGCCTGACCGGTGTAGGTATGAGTAAATGAGAGGATACGGGAGATATCCGGGTGGTCTATTTCATATATAGCCGGACTGTCAAATGCGAACTGATCATCGGTCACAATCGCCTCGATCACCCGCTTTCCAAGGACCTCTCCTTTTTTCATGGTAAAACCGGGGAGATCATGGTACGCACGGGTATACAACAGATCAAAGTAGGTCCCGTCAACCTGTCCCCTATTCAGCTTTCTCTTCTCATGGAGGATGAACTCGTCATAGGAGATATCCGGATTTCGTTTTTTATATACGGTCTTCCAGAGTTCCTCGTCCAGCTCTTCCACGGTCCCTTCCTGAATGGACCGAACGAGCTGCTTTTGGGCATGTCTGAAGGCAGAACCATACACAACACCATCAATATCAGAGCTCTCACTTCCAAGACCACAGAGAAGCGATCCGGTAACGCCAAAGGAACACGGAGGCAGATGAAGTGCCCTGACCAGTTTTGCAACCTTTGGATATCGTGTGGCGATGGTTTCTATATGCTCATCCGGTTTTAATACTGCTGCTATCGCATGTTTCGGAATTCGATGGACAAGGCCGACCCAGTCTGGATGATGCTTTTCAATAAGACGGTATGCTTCTTCAAACTCCACCTTACGGTACCGATTGCCTACGGTATCAACCCGGTCACCGGCAGGATCAGGGATATACCTGAGAACAGAGCCAACCGTTGTGTGATTATCATAGGCTGCTACGGCATAGTACCATCCATGTATGTCCCTGACAAAATCACGAAGACGAACCGGATTCATCAGGACCACTGGGCCAGAAAGGCTGCGACTGCATCTATCTCTGCACCGGCACGGATGATCTCCCTCAATTCAAGGTCTACAACCGTTGAAGGTATACCGGAGAGAGGTCCGGCATTTATCGCACAGTCATAGGGGACAGTGCAGAGATCCAATGAGACCGGATCAGGACCGCCTGAGAGATTGGCACTGGTTGCAGTAATGGGACTGTCAAACCGTGAGATCAGTTCAAGAGCAATCTCATGATTCGGATACCTGATTCCTATCTTTTTTGTCCCGGCAGTCAGCCATGAGGAGAGAATAGTCCGGGCTGGCAGAATGACGGTCACCGGGCCGGGTAGAAACTGATCAATAAATTCCTCAGCCAGTTCATCCACACAGGCCACTGCTCTGATCATATCAGGATCTGATACCGCAATTGAGATTGGTTTATGATATTCACGACCCTTTGCCTCAAAAACCTTCATGATTGCCTCATCAGAAAGGGCATCTCCTCCCAGCCCATACAGGGTATCGGTCGGATACACGACAATCCCGTCATGCATCAGAACCTGTAAAGCTCGCTCAATGGAATTATTCAGAATCTTCTCCCCCGTACACGGTTTACATCAAAAACTGCTATTGTTGATACATGCATCACGGCAAATACTCCTGCCTGAATAGGATCGGTCACAACCAGGTCGGCATGGTCTGCAACACTTCCGGCCATATTCAGCGCGATAACCGGAATTCCAGCTGCCTTAACCCGGTCAACTGACTCAGATACAGCGCCCCCCATAAGAGATCCTGCAAGAACCAGAATCTCAACCCTGGGAAGCCTCGTTACCGCATCAACCGCCTGAGAGAGGGTCTTCTCCCCGACAAGCGGTATTGTGTCCACAGATATTCTCTCTCCCCTGATATTGTGCCGGTCTGCTTCATTGACAGCACCCATAGCAACCTGAGCGACCTGGGCCCCGCCACCAATGATAATGACCCGTTTTCCATAGATATCGCCAAAAGAAACATGCTGGATTACATCCCTGACACCAGATAACTCATGCAGGGCTGTGAGAAGATTATCCTGATGAACGTCACCCTCATATTCAATATACAGCTCATCATATGCATCCTCGTTCCTACCATGAATTGTCTCAAGATGAATCATAACAATATTGGCGTTATGATCTGCAAATGTTCCTGCAATATCTTTCAAAACACCTTTCTGGTTTCGTGCATAAATACAGACTGCCTTCAGATTATCTTCTGACACCTGTGTAAATCCTCCCTGCATGATCGCACGTACTATTCCCAAGAAAATGAGATCTCAGAAAAGATACATCTTTTCGTGCATACTGATACCACATGTTTCCTAATGATATAATGAAGACAAACGGGCATATGAAGGACTCATATATGGCATATTCTTCTCTTGTATCTCACTGGACAGAGGGTCTGAAAGCAGAACAGAGAGTTATTTCAATATTCACTCATATCAGGGATATCCCCTATGCAATTATGCCCGAATGGAGGGAGCCAGATGACATCATCAGTCTGATGATTACCCAGAATAAGGGATGGTGCGGGCCGAAACATTACCTTCTTTCATGGATGTTTGAACAATCCGGTATTCAGGTCAGATACAAATATATCACATTCAGATGGCAGGATCAGCCATTTGACTATCCTGATTCAATTCGGGATCTGCTCCCCCATCTCTCCTTTTCCATTCATCTCTGCATAGAGGCACTCCTTTATGGTGCATGGAGACTTATTGACGCAACATGGGATCCCGGTTTAAGCAGGGCGGGGTTTTTCGTGAATCAATCCTGGGACGGGAGATCAGATACTCTGCCGGCTGTTCTTGCAGGCAACGATATACCAGACCTGAATCAAAAGATACGTGAACATCCTGATATCAGAATGACATTTATTCACCTACTCAATGAATGGATGGAAAGAGTTCGTAAAGGGTAATAAATGCTTGCGGAATTTTTCTAATGCCGTGTATTGTGTTAACTTTTCCATATTCATGACAGAGTATCGTTATATAATCAAACCCTGAACGGGGGATGTACCTTTTCTTCCCGAACGACCAAAGATAGGGTTTCATAAACCGTTTTCATTCATTGTGATATCCGTGCAGCCATCAATTCCAAAAACAGCATCCCTGTCACTTTCGCAGATCATCCCGTTGTATATCGGATCAGTCCTCGGATCCGGAATACTCCTCCTTCCAGGTCTTACGGCTGATTCAGCAGGCCCCGCATCGATTCTTGCATGGGTTTTAATGAGTATTCTTGCAATCCCTATGGCGCTTTGTATGGGGTTTCTCTCAGTCAGGTTTCCCCATGCCGGAGGAGTGTCATATTTTGTGACCAGAGCATGGAATCCGGATATTGGTATGCTTATCGGCTGGTTCTTCTTACTCTCTGCCATCATGGCAGTCCCCATTATTGCACTCACCGGTGCAGGGTATGCCGCATCGGCATTCGGACTTGGGGAGACGGGGCGATTGATCATTACAGCGGGGATTCTTCTCATCGCTGTCGGTACTAATTTTTTCGGGATGCGACTAACCGGTGGGATTCAGATGGCGGTGGTTGGTGCAACCATAGCAATTCTTGTCGGGGCGGTTGCAGGGAGCATACATGCCATCGACCCTGCACACTTCACTCCCTTCATGCCATACGGATGGACACGTGTGGGTCATGCAGCAACCCTTATTTTCTGGTGTTTCCTCGGTTGGGAAGCCATCTCTCATGTAACCGAGGAGTTTGCAGATCCCGGACGGGATGTTGTCAGAGGGACCATCATCGCCTCGGTTATCATCAGTATTCTGTATCTTGCAACCGCCTGTGCCGTCATTGGAACAGGCAGTTTTGGACCAGGTATATCAGAAGTCTCCCTGATACACCTGATACAACTCTCCTATGGTACCTCTGGTGTTCTTATCGCAGGAATTATTACATTATTTATTACAACCGCCCCTGCAATTGCCTATACCGGTGCAGCTGCCCGTCTCTCCTATGCTATTTCCCAGGCAGGATATGCCCCCCGCCAGTTCTCAGTCCTCCATACGATATATCAGACCCCGGTGGGAGGGCTTATCTTCCTGTTCTGCTGTTTCTGCAGTATTTTGGGAGTATACATCAGTGGAATAATCACGCTTGATGTGCTCATTCAGATACCCAATTCGACATTTATTCTCACTTATTTTGCAGGATGTGCAGCCGGACTTGTCCTTATGAAAGATAGTCCTGCAGGAAGTCTGGTCAGTGCGATCTCCCTGATACTCACCGGGATTATTTTCTGTTTTACCGGATGGGCGATGATCTGGCCGGTTATTCTAATCGGTCTCTGGATAATGTATATCAGAAAACGGAGATCTTCTCTTCCATCACATCCCACGGATTCTAACTGAACGACCTTCGCACATTCGAACGCCAATGTATAAATATGTTCATTGATAAACTAAAGTATACATGGATACCAAGATCATTCTCGATGAGAACGAAATGCCAAAAAAATGGTATAATATTCAGGCAGACCTGAAAACACCCCTTGATCCGCCAATGCACCCCCAGACCAAAAAACCGGTCAGGCCGTCGGATCTTGAGCTAATCTTTCCAAAAGAACTTATAAAACAGGAGATGTGCCAGGATCGGTACATTGATATTCCAGGTGAGGTGAGGGATATCTATACCCTCTGGAGACCATCCCCTCTCTATCGGGCGTTCCGGTTGGAGAAAGTACTGAAGACACCGGCGAAGATTTATTACAAGTATGAAGGGGTAAGCCCGCCCGGGTCGCATAAACCAAACACCGCCATTGCCCAGGCATATTACAATATGAAAGAAGGGATTGAGCGGATCGCAACCGAGACCGGTGCAGGACAATGGGGTTCATCTCTTGCCTTTGCAACCCAGCTCTTTGGGTTGGAGTGCAAGGTCTACATGGTAAGAGGCAGTTATGATCAAAAGCCATACCGAAAGATGATGATGCAGACCTGGGGTGCCACCTGTGTGCCGTCACCCTCCCCAGATACAAACTCCGGACGTGCCATTCTTGCAAAGGACCCTGATACCCCGGGTAGTCTTGGCATTGCAATATCTGAAGCGGTTGAGGATGCAGCAACCCATGACAATACTAACTACTCACTTGGAAGTGTCCTCAATCATGTCTGCCTGCACCAGACGATTATCGGACTTGAGACACAAAAGCAGCTTGAGATGGTGGATGAAACCGCAGATGTCGTGATTGCATCAGCCGGAGGAGGATCAAACCTTGCCGGCCTTTCTTTTCCTTTTGTAAAGGATAAGATTGACGGGAAGAACCCTGATGTTGAGATCATCGCGGCTGAGCCGGCCGCATGTCCATCCCTGACGAAAGGAATGTATGCCTATGATTATGGGGATGTAGCCGGATTGACCCCTCTTCTGAAGATGTTCACGCTGGGTCATGACTTTATTCCGCCGTCGATTCATGCCGGAGGCCTCCGGTACCATGGTATGGCACCCCTGGTATCACACCTCCACGCGGATAAGCTGATAGATTCAACGTCTGTCTACCAGAATGAGGTATTTGATGCAGCGGTACTGTTTGCTCGTGCGGAAGGAATTATTCCTGCACCAGAGTCTGCGCATGCCATCCGGATCGCCATCAACAAAGCATTGGAATGTAAAAAGAGCGGTGAGGCAAAGACCATCGTCTTTAACAACAGCGGGCACGGTCACTTTGATCTCTCAAGCTACGAAGGGTACTTCGCAGGATCACTCGTGGATTATGAATATCCTGCAGAGCTCATCGCACAGTCCCTAAAAAACCTCCCTGCTCTGTCATGATGAAGATCGGGTTTATCGTCAATCCCTACGCCGGAATGGGAGGAGCGGTAGGCCTGAAAGGGACTGATGGAAAGATTGATGAAGCAATTTCCAGAGGTGCTGTCAAGGAATCACCTGCGAAAGCAACCCGGTTTTTATCCGGTATAACCAGGAAAGATATCCACTTTTTTACAGCTGCGGGTGAGATGGGAGAAGTTGAACTAAAGGATGCCGGATTTTCCTATACCTGTGTATATCATCCTCAATATCCGTCTGGCACAGGGAAACGAACCACTGCTGACGATACCTTGCATACATGCAGGGAATGTATCCGTAATCAATGTGATATTATCATTTTTTGTGGGGGAGATGGAACTGCCCGGGATGTGTTTTCATGTACCGGTCGTGATACGCTTATTCTTGGCATCCCCACCGGAGTAAAGATCTACTCTGGGGTATTTGCAACATCTCCTGAATCTGCTGCACGTCTTCTCTCTCAATGGGATAAAACCTCCAGTACGGACGGTGAGGTCATGGATGTAGATGAAGAAGAGTACAGAAGAGGACATCTGAATACAAATCTCTTTGGATATGCAAAAATCCCTTCAGCACCGATTCCCTGCCAGTCCTGTAAACAGATATCCGGTGGTGATACCGGACGGGCACTTGAAGAGATTGCATCTTTTATTACAGAGATTATGCGGGATGATACCCTCTATCTGCTTGGAGCCGGGACTACTACCGGAGCAGTCGCAGAACGCCTTGGAATCAGCCATACTCTTCTTGGGATTGATGCAATATTTCAGGAAAGAGTTGTCGGGAGTGATCTGAATGAATCACAAATCCTCCGACTTCTTGATTCTTATGAACGGGTAAAGATTATCCTCAGTCCTATCGGGGCTCAGGGCTTTATTCTGGGAAGAGGAAACCAGCAGATAAGTCACCGGGTCCTTGCACGAACCGGAAGAGATGCCCTGATTGTGATTGCAACAGAAGAAAAATTAAAAAATACCAAAAGTCTCTATATCGATACCGGAAACCCGGAGATGAATGCAGTATTTGGAGACACCATACAGGTTATCTGCGGGTACCGGATGGCAATCAGGGCACCTCTGAACAGAGAAACTATTTTGTCAGGATCTGTGCCAGCCGGATAATATTCGGTTCAGGTTTCTGCCTCCCGATTATGACTTTATCAAAAGGAGTCAGAACAACGCTCCTTTTTACTTCTCCAACCATCACCCCTGCATGGCCTTTCGTATAGGCATACACGGCACTAACGCCGAGTTTTGCTGCAAGAACCCGATCACGGGCAGTGGGGCTTCCACCACGCTGAATATGGCCAAGGACTACCACCCGTGATTCGATGTCTATCTGTTCTGACACTTTTTGTGCTATATGAAAGCTGTACCCCGGCCGTTCACCTTCAGCAACTACAACAATCGCATATCGCTTTCCTGCAGAAAAAGCATCTGTAAGCCGGATACAGAGATCATCAATCGCATTCTGATCCCCCGGCAGAACAAGGTATTCGGCCCCGCCGGCTATCCCACTCTCAACGGCAATCAGATCCGATGACCGGCCCATCACCTCTACAAAAAACAGCCGCCCATGTGAGATTGCAGTATCCCGGATCTTATCAATTGCTTCAAGGGCGGTATTGATTGCTGTATCAAACCCGATTGAAAAATCTGTGCCAGGTATATCATTATCTATAGAACCGGGAATACCAATTGCCGGAATACCGGTCTCGTCATTGAGCAGGTCAGCTCCGCGAAAAGAACCCTCTCCTCCGATAACAAGAATTGCATCAATACCTGCGTTCTTCAGATTTTCAGCAGCTGTTTGCCGGCCGGCGGGGGTTTTAAACTCTTCTGAACGTGAGGTTCCAAGAACCGTTCCTCCCTGATGGATAATATTTGCAACATGCGATCGATCCATCAGGAAAAAATCCCCTTCAATCAATCCTGAAAACCCCCTCCTGATCCCGACCACCTCGATCCCAAGTTCATGTGCAGCACGATATACAGCCCTGATTGCTGCATTCATCCCAGGAGCGTCACCACCGGAGGTAAGAATCCCAATTCGTGACAACCCTGGCGTCCTGTCGTTCATAGCAGGAATATATCAGAGTGATATATAAAGATAATGAAAGAATGCTTGAACCACTTAATTGAGAAGAATTATTTCCGAATCCTATCCAGGATATCGGTGGCATATAATCTGAGTCTTTCAAACTCTTTTCTTGTCAGGGGACGGGAATGAGCAATTTTCTTTCTGATCGGATCCAGCTCGCCAAGTTTACTATAGACGGTTTTTATCTCCTCAAAGGAGAAGATATCTGAAAAAAATTCATGATTTCGACCCTTTTCAAGAATTTTTTTCAGATCTGTAAAATCGCAGTACTCTATCAATTCATAGGTTCCGATCGATATCGGATTATTCTCTTCAGCATCCTTTCGTTTCTTCATTCCCTCCAGAACATCTGCAGGAATTTTCGTCTGTAGATTATCCATGTGTGGTTTCATTATCCGTTGCTGGATAAGGTCCCGCATCATCCGTTCAAGAGTATACAGCAGTTCATATCCGGCAATGTTAAAGGAGATCTCCTGATCACTCTCCAAAATCTCATCCAATTTTGCCTCAATTGCCTTTAGGTCTGATTTAACTCGTCCTTTTTCATTTTTTTTAGACAACTCAGGAATGATTCTGATGACTTCGGATAAGGCCCCTATCGGAGAGACGGTGAGGGAAATCTGAGGAAAAAGTGTTAAATCTGAGGATATCTTTGATTTTTGCCGAATAAAATCAGAATACACCCCATTATCTGATCCATTCCGCCCCTCTGTCAGCTGCTGACGAAGTGCCTTTGCCGTTACATGAGAGAGGTCAAAGATATTTGCTATTTCCAGTGCCTTTTTCAGGGCATATTCAAGAGATCCTGAGTACCTTGCTACAATCTCCTTGTTTGAAACCGGAACAGATACCATCTCTTCCTCTTCAGTCGTAAGGAGGGGGTGTAATGCCTCCTGAATCTCCGAATGTGTGTCTTTTTTAAGTTCTTCAAGTATCCGGGAGAAAAACGGGGGCGGAAGGACATTCTTATACTGATTTAGTAAGGAAACTGCACGAAGTTTATCTTCACTCCTCCTGCTTGCCATGAACGAGGAGATAGTAGCCATGATCGTCTGAACCTGGTTATTACGTGTATCTGGGTTCATACATCCAATTAAAAGAGTACTGGCATAGATATATATGTTTTTTGGCTCCATCAGGAAAAAAAGGATGGAGATCTCACTTTTTTAATGGACCACCTCAATTTTCCCTCGCAGAGTAATCCTGCCCCGGAACACCGGTATGAAAACAAAACTATCAAACCATGAGACGTTTCATACAAGATGAAACTGTACGATTTCATAAAGTACATGTTCGTCTGAACCATGGCAGGGTGAGCATATGAACCGATATATCTGCATTCATGGGCATTTTTACCAGCCCCCACGGGAAAATCCCTGGCTGGAAGAGATCGAGATTGAGGAATCTGCATTCCCGTTTCATGACTGGAATGAACGGGTGACAAATGAATGTTATGCACCGAATGCAGCATCACGAATCCTTGGCCCCGAACGACAGATTATTGATATTGTCAATAATTACTCAAAAATCAGTTTTAATTTTGGGCCTACCCTTCTTTCATGGCTGGAAATCCATAATCAGGAGGTCTACCAGGCAATCCTTGAGGCCGATAAGACGAGCATAAAGGCATTTTCAGGTCATGGCTCAGCAATCGCACAGATCTACAGCCATCTTATCATGCCTCTTGCAAACAGCCGGGATAAACAGACCGAAGTACTCTGGGGGGTCAAAGATTTTGTATACCGGTTTGGCAGGATGCCTGAAGGGATGTGGCTTTCTGAAACAGCGGTTGATACCGAGACCCTTGAACTTCTTGCCCTGCATGGTATCCGATTTACCATCCTTGCACCCCATCAGGCCTTACGGATCAGACGGATCGGAGATGATACGTGGACTGATATAAAAAATAACCTTGATATCACCCATCCATATCAGTGTTTCCTTCCCTCAGGACGATCCATTGCCATATTTTTTTACGAAGCTGCTATTGCCGGTGAGGTTGCATTTGGGAATCTCCTCGATAATGGTGATCAGTTCGTAAACCGACTCATCGACGCATTTCCCAATACGACAACAGATCCCCATCTCATCTCGATTGCAACCGATGGAGAGACATACGGACATCATCACCGATTTGCCGACATGGCACTCGCCTATACGCTTCATAAAATAGAATCAAAAAAACTTGCTCATATTACTGTGTATGGAGAGTATCTTGACAAATATCCTCCCCGGTATGAAGTTGTAATCGCCGAGAACACCTCATGGAGCTGTTCGCATGGGGTAAAAAGATGGGAGGATGACTGTGGATGTCGTGCCCTCTATGCATGTCTGATATCTGATACCTCGGTCTGTTACCCGGCTTCTTTTACCTCTGCAGTATCCCCCTATAATATCAAGCCCTGGAACCAGCGATGGCGACGTCCGCTTCGGGATGCTATCTCATGGCTTGTCAATGAACTTGCCATCCTGTATGAACGGGAGATGGAAGGACTCTTTCATGATCCCTGGCAGGTGAGGGATATCTATGGGGATCTTGTAATTCACCGGACACAAGAGGGAATAGCAGCGTTCTTCTCTGCATATGCCAAACGAACCCCTACAGCACAGGAGGTGACACGTTGTCTGAAACTGCTTGAGATGCAGAAGAATGCCCTGTTCATGCAGACCTCCTGCGGATGGTTTTTCGATGATATTGCCGGTATTGAGACGGTTCAGGTCATGATGTATGCATGCCGGGCGATGCAGCTTGCACGGGACGTAACCGGTACTGATTTTGAACCGGAATTTATCAGGATACTCGAGAGAGCATCGTCAAATATGCCTAATCTTGGAAATGGCGGAGATATCTATAAGAAATATGTAAAAACTGCTGTTTTTGATATTACCCGCGTAGCTTTTCAGTATGCCATCACATCCCTGATTGAAGGAAAGCCGGGAGAATCACCGCTCAGGCTCTATGATATCTTCTGTAAATCATATGAACGGGCGGAAACAGGTAATCTGAAACTGGCGATGGGTCATGCCCTTTTCAGATCTAAAAGTACCTTAAAAGAGTCAATCATGATGTTTATTGCTCTGCACATGGGCGATCATAACTGTATCGGCGGAGTTGGGACATATACCACTGAAGATGAGTTTGAAACAATAAAAGAGAGGATCTGGACAGCATTTACCAAAAGTGATCTTCCCGGGATGATTCTGTCTATAGACAGGCATTTTGACCTCCATTCATACTCACTGTGGCATCTCTTTCCTGACGGAAAACGAAACGTTATGTATACACTTCTCAACGATGCACTCCAGGATGTTGAATATGCATATAAACAGATCTACCGCAGATATTTCCCCTTTATCACTGCTATGAAGGAACTGAATATTCCAACTCCGAAAGCCCTTGAATTTCCGATTCAATACACCTTAAACAGGGAACTTATTGCTGCTCTTGATGAACAGATAATTGATAATGATAATATTGAGAGGATTTTAAATGATATGAACAGAGGAAATTTCGATACTGATACAAAACTTCTTGCAGTTCATGCGACACAGGCAATTTCCAGATTACTTGACACCATCGCCAGAGATCCCCTGAATATTGTATCTATTGCAAATACGAACCGGTTATTTCATCTTCTCTCTCCACTCTCCCTTACCATGGATCTCTGGTCATGTCAGAATACCTATTACCGTATTGGAGAGAGCATGTGCCATACGATGAGAGAAAAACTCAGGGATGGTGATGAACATGCTCAAGAGTGGGTACGGGAATATTCACTCCTTGGAGATTATCTGAAAGTCAGGTGTCAGTAACCCTGATTGCACATAACTATAATAAATATCAGGAGAATCTGAATGAAAACTCGCGGTAGTGGTATTCTACTTCATATTACATGCCTTCCAGGCCGGTATGGTATCGGTGATCTTGGTCCTGAAGCATACCGGTTTATTGATTTTTTGCAGACAGCAGGACAGCGGTACTGGCAGATTCTTCCGGTGCATCCAACCGATATCAGGTATGATAACTCGCCGTACCATGCTATCTCTGCCTTTGCCGGAAATCCACTCCTGTTAAGTCCGGAACTGCTTGTTGAAGACGGATATCTTGATCAATCAGATATTGAACCGATCAGTGCATTTTCAGATGAACATGTTGATTTTGCATCGGTTATCGCATACAAAGAACGGCTCTGTGATATTGCATACAACCGGTTTGCCTACTTTGGATCAGATTCAAAATTTTCTGAATTTTGCACTGATCAGGCCTGGTGGCTGGATGATTACGCACTGTTTGTCGCGATACGAAAACAATATCCTGATTCCCTCTGGTCTGAATGGCCGGTTGAATTAAAGAACCGGGACCAAAAGGCTCTGATCACATTTCAAAAGAGCCATGCATCCGTTATCGAACGGGAACAATTTCTCCAGTATATCTTCTCCATGCAATGGGAAGCACTCAGGGCACGATGTAAAAAAGCTGGAATTCGTATCATCGGTGATATTCCCATTTATCTTGATTATGACAGTGCAGATGTATGGACCTTCCCCCATCTTTTTCAGCTGGATGATGAGAGAAAGCCACGGGTCGTCTCTGGTGTTCCGCCTGATTATTTCAGTGCAACCGGTCAGGTATGGAATAACCCGCTTTATGACTGGAATGTTTTCAAGGAAACCGGTTTCTCCTGGTGGATACAGCGCCTTCGAAGAGAGTGTGTACTGGCAGATTATATCCGCATTGACCATTTCAGAGGGCTTGTCGGTTTCTGGGAGATTAAAGCAGGATCAGAGACAGCAATTGACGGTCGATGGGTTAATGCCCCGGTATGGGATCTCATCCGGACGCTGATAAAAGAATTTCCCTGTCTTCCGATTATTGCTGAAGACTTGGGTATTATCACACCGGATGTCAGGGAAATTATGCGAGAGTTTGATATTCCAGGCATGAAAGTCCTTGTCTTTGCATTCAGCTCTCCAACCGGTGATAATCCATACATCCTGCACAACATTCCAAAAAACTGCATCGTCTATACCGGAACCCATGATAACACTCCCGTGCGAGGATGGTATGACCAGGATGCAACACCGGCGGAGAAAGAACGATTATTCGCATATCTTGGACGAAAACCGGAAAGTCATGAAATTTCAGACATTTTCATTCGTCTTGCAATGATGAGTGGTGCGAATACCGCCATCATTCCGATGCAGGATATTCTCGGATGTGATCACACTGCACGGATGAATATACCGGGAACGAAAGAAGGGAACTGGAGATGGAGACTGAATAACGATTACCACGAATCTGAGCGTGCACAAAAACTTCGTGAATATACCGTCATATACGGGCGATGAAATCAGGAAGAGGAGACATACCTCCTGACCTGTTCTTCCACTTCTTCCCTGGAGAGATATCGTGGTTCATAGAGTTCTCCACTCTTCATGGAATACAGATACATCCTCACCTGTTGGCCGGTTAGCGATTCTGCGGCTATCCGATAGAGATTAAGTTGCAGTTCTGCTCCATCCATCTCTCCTGATTTATAATCAATCACTGCCCATTCATGTTGGTGGTCACAAATAAACCGATCAATCCGGCCGGTTACCGGATATTCACCGACATGGGTGACAAATGACACTTCTTGTAGTGTTTGGACCGCATCACGAACAAGGGGGACAGACCTGAACTGCTCATACAGGGATCTGCAGAACGATTCAGCAGCAGACCCTTCAATCCCATAGAAGGCGAGAATCAGTTTTGGATCCTTTCCTGAGAAGATCTGATGAAGAAGAGTTCCCACTTCATCAGGATGCAGATGAGAGGCACCAGGAATTACTACCTGATGAAGAGGTTCATCTGATTCACTCCTTTTTCCGGTCATCCGGATATCAGTTACCGGTATCGGTTGAAGGATCCTGGCGATCGGGTTCGTACCAGCAACGGTTTGTTTTCTTGTCCCATATGAGGATGCATAGGTATCAGGAAGAAGAAGAGGCGGATTCTCTTCATGAGCCCACATACGGGTCAGCTGATCCGGATCTGTCAGAACAGTAACCTCTATTGGTCCCTCTCCATCTCCGGGGTCAATTGTGATTATGCCACCTTCTTCAGCGATATCCTGTGTTATCCCAAAGAGGGTGCATATCCAGTCAATCCGGTTATTACTCTTTTCAATTGATTCATGGAATGTATCAGGCTTTTTTCCGCAGAGAATCAGATGATCACGGGCCCGGGTTGTTCCGACATAAAAGAGTCGTTTTTTTTCCGCAGCCTCCTTTTCTTTCTGAATGAGGGATAAAGCAGTATATACCGGGGTCTCACGAATTTCATACTCCTGATCCGGATCAGGGATTTTGACACCATATAGGTGCGGGTGATCTCCGGACAGAATAGCCCCGGATTTTCCCTCTCTGGACGAACCCATGTCAGGCAGGATAACAATTGGAAACTCCAGTCCCTTGGCCGCATGAACCGTCATAATATTCACCGACGTCTTTGAGAGGGTGTCACGTGCTGCTTCACCCTCCCGTTCCTCATCAGCAATAGATATCGTCAAATCGTTGACCAGATCAAATAAACTATAATATCCTCCCTCTGACCGTCCCCTAATAATTCCCACCAGTTTTGTCAGATTCGCAGCCTGTTGCTCACCCTGCTCTAGTGCACCATATATGGTCAGAATACCTGACTCGCGAATAATTATCAGGACCAGTTCAACCACCGGCTCTCTCCCGGCACATCTTCTCCAGGATTCCAGAAGGACTGATGCACGAAGAATCTTCTCACGGTCAGAGAGAGAACAGGAAAAGACCTCCTCATCTGGAAGGGGAAGAGAGCGCCTCAGTCGCTCTGCACATGCCTGTAATTTGTCATACAGGCTCCAGCCCCGTTTTGCCCCTGAAATATGAAGGATATGATATAAGAGGGGATCTGACAGGCTGAAATACGGAGAACGGAGGACACCAAACAGGGCAGCAGAATCATAAGGCCGTACCAGAAATGACAGGACAGAATATAGATCATAAATCTCCTGCCGGGAATAAAACCCAATACCGCCATGCACATAAAAAGGAGTTTCTTTTCGAGAAAGGGCTGTGGTATAATGTGATAAATGTGTTCGTCGCTCAATAAGAATTGCGATGTCTCCATACCCGGCAGGACGAATAAGCCCGTCACGGTCGGTTATCTGAAAAGTCCCGCATGAAACGATCCGGTGGACGAGATCTGCAACCATCCCTGCCTCAATCTCTTTGGTCTCTGAGCGGGCACTTCCTTTTGGTGCTTTTCCAGGCAGGAGCACCGTGACTGAACCGGCTGTCTTTTTCCGTTCATCACAAACCTGAATTGGTTCATATCCAAATTCCCAGGGCTTTTCAGTAGATGCAAAGATCCGGGAGAAGAGGTAGTTGACGCACCCGATTACTTCACGGCAACTTCGAAAACTCGTATCCAGATTGATAAGCTCTCCCCGGCAGTCAGAAAGAATCCGATTTTGTGCCTCCTTAAACCGTGTCACATCGGCGTTTCGAAAGAGATAAATTGACTGTTTGGGATCCCCAACGATGAATAAACTTCGTGTTCCGGGTTTTAATTCGCCAATGATGGCGGTAATTATCTCAAACTGTGCAGGATCGGTATCCTGAAATTCGTCTACCAGAATATACTGATACCTTGGTCTGATATGCCGGGCAACAATATCCTGATGTGATTTTAAAAATTCCCTGGTCAATTGGATAAGATCATTAAAATCCACCCCGTTTACCTGTCGTTTCAGATTCCGCAGGATCTCAAAATACTGTCCTGCAACCTGTGCCAAATCCTGAAAAAACAGAATCGTTGATGCAGTAAATCCGGAACCTTTTACGATATACAGCGATAAATAGGGTACTATATATTCAAGGCCATCTGTCAGGCATTTCTTTGCGCGTCGAAACTGGTCCAGATCATCCTCATCCCAGAATTTTTTCGATCCCAGTTTTCCCGTCGGACGGACTTGTAAAAAAGCCTGTGCAGCAGCATGTAAAATATCAGGCGGGGCATCCGGAGTTAATTCATGCAGATATGGACAGACTTCACGGAGGTACCGAACCGCACGATCATTCTCATCAGTATAGATATCACAAAATCTGATGAAATCCGAGATCGCATCATGTATATCTGGGTCAGCAAAAAACTGCCGGATTACCGGGGTTCGCACTTCCTCCAGAAAAACCTCCCAGGTATTGATAATACTATCCGGATCACGTTCCAGTTCCTCAGCAAATTGTTCGAATGCATCGGTATTCTGAGACAATATTGTCAATATCTGATGTACCTGGTACTTCTCGATCTGGGCAAGAAGACGAATCAATGAGTCATGGATCTCATCTGGAGGTCGTCTGATAAGGGTTTCAAATGCCTCCCGCTGCAGTGCAAGTGCCTGTCCTTCATCAAGGATCACAAATCCGGGATCAAGACCTGCTTCGATGGCAAATTCCCGAAGTATCTGGGAACAAAAGGAATGGAAAGTCATGACCGGGGCGATGACAAGTTCCTCATGTGCCTGCTTCCATATGGGATTTTCCGGATCACACCTCAGTCGTTCAGCAATGGTCTCTCTCACCCGCTCCTTCATCTCTGCCGCAGCCTTGTCAGTGAAAGTGAGTGCCAGAATATCACGAATACGATACCCCTGATCCTGAATAAGATTCAGGTACTTTTCCACCAGTACGAAGGTCTTACCGGTTCCGGCTCCGGCAGTAACCACCATGCTGACATCATGACGGGATATTGCCTCCATCTGACGGGGAGTTGCTGCCATTATGCCTCACCCTCCTCTGATCGCGCTGATTCCTGAACGCCGGCAGGATACCGGTACCATTCTCCCAGTTGGGATCCCCGATCAGGCTGGAACCTGCATATTGTCTTATACGGACAATACCAGTCCGATTTGCACTCTGTTGTTGCCTGAATCTGAAACATACCATCTCTGATGTCATGAACATACGAGACAGACCTATCCAGTGCACCCTCCAGTATTTCATGCCACCGTGGCTCAGAACGTGGGAAATCTCCTTTAGGAAGAGTTTGTTTGAGGGAAGGATCATACAGAGGGATTTTGTGAACAATTTTCCTCTGAAGCTGGATATACGAACCAAATACCGGTTTTTTCTTTGAGATATGCTGAAATGCCAGGAGATACAGCGGAAGCTGAAGAGCTGTCAGTCTGATCAGATCTATTGATCCTGGAATATTCTTTCCAGTCTTGTAATCAATGATTCCAAACAGCCCGTCAGGTGTCATATCTACCCGGTCAATCTTCCCATTAAACCAGATGGGCGCTTCAGAATCATCAGTTTGTGAGAGATCCACACACGGGTTCTTCTCACGTTTCCATTCTTTCATGATTGTTATCAGATCAACCGGATCCCGCCGGGATGTCGGATCATCGTCCGGGCCAGGTACTGCACCAAACGAATATTCAAAAAGACAGGGTGTGTACAGATGGGGAATCCGTCCGTCAGTATCAGGACTCAGGCGGTCAATCTCAGTGGTAATAAACCGTTCAAGAATACCAACTCCGATATCCTCTCCTCCCATTATCTGTTTTCTTTTCGCAAACCAGAGCGGAGTTGTATAGGGGACTTTATCACATTCCTCCTGTGCAATCTCCTTGATACAGGAGAGTGCTGACGCCAAATCAGCCATTCTCAGGGGGAGCATATGCTGTGTATGCATGGTCCGTTTAAACCGGCTCATAATAACATGAATAAGATTTCCCTTTGTCTCGGGAGGGATATCGCTTCCGATATCGGGAAGTGGTCGGATATGGAGGACCCGCTCAAGATAGAACCGGAAAGGGCATTTTGCATAGGTCTCAAACATCGACGCCGACCAGGAATACTGTGGTCCGAATTTTATTAAAAGATCAGCCCTGATACGGTCATCATCCCCGATGATTCCATCATATTCTGACCGGTTTAATCTGAATCGATACGACCGTTCAATGGTTATTCGTTCAACCAGTGAAGCCAGGGAGATTGTTTCAGGAATCAGTGGAAGTGATTTATCCCATTGCTCATGCTGAATATATACTCCTGCTTTAAAAGATGCTTCCATCTCTCCAGAAAGAACATATGCCTCCTGATTTTCCAGATTGGTTATATCTTCATCCGGCCGGTTATTCCATTCAGGTAAGAGGGTTGAGGTTTTCAGATAATCGATAAAAACAGAAGATAATACTGTCCGATCATCTTTGTGATCATACCAGCTTAGATATACCCGCTCTGTTCCTGACGCCAGAGCTGCAATAAACTGGTATTTCTCCTGTCGTAAAATATCTGAAAGAGTCCTGGTATCCATCCGGCTGTTTTCACTGGAGTTTGTAAATGGCAGTCGTGTCGTAAGACGGGGAATCAGACCTTCATTGAGTGAGACCAGAAAGACATACGGGAACTGCTGATGAGCAATCTCACGAAGTCCGGCTAGAAGGACACCACTTTTATCTGAAGGTTCAGTACTGGTCTTCTCCTGCAGGACATGTCGGAGGGCTGAAATAAAATCCAGAAACGAAACCGGTTCAGCCGGATTCAGGTTGGGAATAACACCAGATCCGGAGAGATTCTGCAGATTATTCAGCAATGCCTCAAAAGAGGTAAGATGCAGATACTCCTCATCAGAAAGCCATGCATTCAAGTGATGTGCATGTACAAGACCGGGAACCGGGGATCCTATCTCTTTTAATACATTTTTTACATACCGGATGTGATCGCGAATAGTCCGTTTATCCCGAAGGCCTTTTAAAATATTGACGAACCTGATAATTCCTTCAATGGTGTCGGCAATATCCTGTCTGGGAAGCGGTCTTCTGGGACTATATCTGCCCTTTTTTTTCCCTTGGTCCATATCGTCTGTATCTGATGCCCCTAATTCCTCATCCGGTTCATCACACAGGTGTCGGATATCAGAAAGCCGTCGTTCCCAATCAATATAGCCCCCATCAAGTCCGTACGTCCGGCAGAGCAGATCAAAATTTTTATATGAGAGAGAACGGATACAAAAATGTTTGTCTTTCCCGGTGGCATCATCTTCAGCATGCTCTCCCTCTCCCCGGGCTTCCCATCTGAATCTGCAGTACGGGCTTTGAATTATCCGGACGAGTTCCTCATACCGCATCCCCTTTTCTATAAATTCACAGAGAGAGAGATAATATGCAACAATGGGACAGGTATAAAGCAGAGGACCTTGTGACGGGTGCAGGGGGATACCATAATCTGCACATGCCTCAAGGGCATAGTTACGGGTGCTGCGAAAATCAGGAGTTGCAATGGCAATATCTTCATACGCGACACCGGATTGTATAAGACGGGTTATCTCACGTGCCACTTCCCGCATCTCTGTCGCCGGATCGGTAAAACCCATACCACTAAGATGAGGAAACCAGAGCTGATGCTGTGCGATTGATGGATCATGGCAGAATATCCGCGTCATCTCCTGGTGCATTGACGTGGATGAGATGATCTCCTCCCGATCATATGAGAGCCAGTTTCCAGTGTCAGAAAATACCTCTGGATCCCTCCCGTCCGGAAGTGTATAGTGCATGGTTTCACTTACCGCACCAATCATACAGATAAGCCGTTTCTCAAGTGGCATTGGTTCAAAATACCCATATATATGGACATGACGGATGATATACCGAATTTCCGGTCGATCTTGTTTCAGGAGGTCAATCGTCCATAAAAGCAGGGTATCAGTATCGACGAGATTTTTTTCCTGTAAGGTCTGCCGGTACAAGGATATGAGACGGGAGATCTGCTCGCTTTTTTCTGACTGAAGGTGGCCCAGGCAGGAGGGGTAATCAATCTCCCGTCTGATAATGACCTGTATGAGGATTTGAAGATCCTGCACTGCCCGTGGTGACGGACTCTTCTGGGTAAAAAACAGACTGAAATCGTCCTGAAACCGCTGTAAGAGATCCACAAGCAGCAGCCGGGATGTATCTGAGGTAATACGAGTGGTTTTGTCTCCGTACCGATCAACGAGATATGAACAAAACTCATCCAGAGTGCAGATATGATCCTGTACAAAGGAGATTTTCTCCCTGGTAAGCGTATCCTGAACGGTTCGAATCAGCCGGCGTGTCGGGAGAATAAACCATGTTCCAAAGGGATCGCCTTTCAGGTGCGAAATAAAATTATTCACTGAATCAGAGAGACCCGTACCAGGGACTGCACGGATAAGAACGTTCTGACCGGACATGCAGGTGAAAGGTTGGTGTCGGAACTATTTCTGATAACCGAACAGATCTGATGATGGGCACTCTTAAATGTTCAGGGGTCTAATTCCCATATAACCATGCCATGATACAAGCGCTGTATGTAGATGATGACCCGTCCTTTCTAAAAATAGGAAAGATGTTTCTTGAGCATTCCGGTATTATCCGAATTACTACCGCTCTCTCAGCGATGAAAGCTTTAGAAGTAATGCAGATCCAGCCATTTGACGTTATTATCTCTGATTATGAGATGCCTGAAATGAACGGTCTGCAGTTCTTAAAAAAAGTCCGGCAAATCGATGAGATCATTCCCTTTATCATTTTCACCGGACGAGGACGGGAAGATGTTGCAATAGAGGCGCTTAATTCCGGTGCATCATTTTATTTACAAAAAGACGGGGATCCTGCCGCTCTTTTTATTGAATTAATCAATATGATAGAACGTGCGGTCAATCACGCACGGGCAATCACCGAAATTGAGAAGAAGAATGATGAGCTCGCTTCTCTTAATGAGGAACTTACATCCGCCGAAGAAGAACTCAGACAGAGTCTGGATGAACTGGCAAACCAGACCGAGAAGATACGGGAGAGTGAAGAGCGATACCGTCTTGTGATGGAGGCGACCAGTGACGGGATCTGGGACTGGAATCTGAAGACCAATAAGGCGTACTTCAGTGACTGGTATTACCGGATGCTCGGGTATGAACCAGGAGAGTTTGAAGCGAATTACGAAAACTGGCGCTCACTTGTCCATCCGGATGATATCCGAAAGACAGAGACAGAGATTCAAAATGCAATTTCTCAAAAGGACAGAGGATTTGATGTTGAATTTCGTATCAGGACAAAGAACGGCGATTATAGGTATATACACGGAAGAGGAAAAGTTGTCGCATGGGATTTAGAAGGAAACCCGTCCCGCATGGTTGGTTCCCATATTGACATTACAGACCGGAAACGGATGGAGAATGCTCTTCTTGAAAGTGAGGAAAAATATCGGATTTTAGCGGAAAAATCACGGGATCTCATATATCTAATGAGGATTCCTAAGGGATTCTATGAATATATCAGCCCTTCAATCACGTTGCTGACCGGATATACTCAGGAAGATTTTTATAAAAACCCAAATCTATTACATTCAATTATAGCGCCAAATAGTCTTGAATTTTTTGATACGGCATATCAGGACCTCCTTGCAGGCATTGTGCCTGACGAGTATGAGTTTCAGATTGTGACAAAGTCCGGTCATCTGAAATGGGTAAATCAGAGAAACTCACCATTTTATGATGAACATGGACAAATTATTGCTTTACAGGGAGTAGTTACTGATATTTCCGAACGAAAGACCAGCGAAGAGAACATTTTGGAAGCAATGAAGAAGTATGAGGCGCTTTTCTCAGGTATTCCTTCCGGTATTGTGGTAACAGATGAACAGGGTTCCATAATAGAGGTAAATCAGCATGCAGCACGAATTTTGCATGTAACCAGAGAGGAACTGATTGAAAATGGTATATCACGTCCCACCTGGACGTTTTTCAAACCTGATGGGACACCAGTCTCCCCGACTGAGCAGTATCCCCCTCTTGAATTATTAAAGAAAGGAGAGAATATTCATCAGGTTGAGATCGGAATACAAAACCCCCACGGTGAGATGTCATGGATAATGGCAACAGCATCACCACTCAATCTGAAGGGATATGGATCCGTCATCTCATTTCTGGATATCGGGGAGCAGAGACTGATGTCTCACGCGCTTACCATGGTAAATAAAAAACTCTCTCTTATGACCAGTATCACCCGTCATGACGTAAAAAACAGTCTGACTGCTTTGAAGGGATATCTCTACCTGATGGCAGAAGAAATTGATAAAGAGAGTGCCAAGGAGCTGCTCGCCCGAATCGTATCCATAACAAATGACATTGAACGTAAGATTATTTTTACCAGCACATACCAGAATATCGGTGCTGAAAGTCCACAATGGCAAACTATTTCTGATTTAATGAATGGAATAAAAACCGAGAAGATAGCAGTCGTTCATGAACTCGATGGTCTTGAGGTATTTGCAGATCAAATGCTTGGATTGGTCTTTGAAAACCTGATTCAGAACAGCCTGATGCATGGAGAAAAGGTTCAGCATATTTTTCTTCACCCCCGGCGGGACGGTCAGGATCTGACCATTATCTATGAGGACGACGGCGTCGGGATCCCGGAATCAGAGAAAGAAAATATTTTTCAACGGGGATATGGGAAAAACACCGGGTTCGGTTTATTTCTGATTCGGGAGATCCTCTCAATTACCGGGCTTTCCATTCGGGAGTGCGGGATTTTTGGGGAAGGGGCCAGATTTGAGATCCTCGTTCCTCATGGAGCATATCGATATTCCGTATCATAGGGAAAAGATAACAGATATGATCTTTATCATAAGGTTTTCTTTTTCTGCCTGATCATGGCTATCATGAATCCTTTGCTGCTCGTTTCCTCTTCTTTTTTCAGATTATCCTGCCTGCATCTCCATCATATGTTCAACATTTCGAAGCCCATACCCGTCAAGGATGAATCCGAATCCGATAATACCAACGATGACTGCAAGGATGCCAACGAGTATCTCAAGGAGAATATCAGGGACAAAGATGGTCAAAACACCACATACAAGAGAGCCAATCCCCATCCCGAGTGAAAGCCACAGTCCCTGTGGTATCTTCTTATGATCCCTGATAACCCGGTGTAGAGCCACAAAGGCACTCCCAAAAAACCAGATCGCAAGTATGAGGAGAATGATAAGCAGGTACAGCTCCCAGAGGAGTACCATTATAACTCCTCCAATCATAATGAGAAACCCATTTATTACATCCTTTTTTGAATGTTCCTTTCTCCTGCTCATATGCAGCCCATGAACGAGAATGAGTGCTCCAGTGAAAAATACAACCGTTGGGAGAAGCATTGAAAATAACCGTTCATCTTTGTTCAGAACAATCATACTCAGCATATAACTGACAGAAAGGAGAATTACGCCGAGCAATATCCTGAATTGCCAGGTCAATCGTTGATCCTTGATAAAATCAGGATCGGAATTCTTTTTCGCATCCCTGGCGGTTAAATAAATCGTATGTAACGTCTCAAAAAGCATCAGGATAAGGGGAGCATCATCGATCAGATGGAGGAACGGGTTCTTTTCCGGATCATACCGATCAAGGTGAACCCGGTATTCAGATTCTGTTTCATGAAGGTGATACTGACCATTCCGATAGCTTGCTATGGTTTCAGGTGATGGGACATTAATCGGTGAGAACTTCCATTCAGGCCCCAGCGGATCTGTCACCAGACTTTTTGGGATGACCACTTCAAAGATGCCCTGATGAAGAGCTGACAAATATTCATAAATATCAGACATACCTCTTACCCATATGAACCGGTCTTATCAACGCACTTGTATATGAGTCCTCATCTGATGAAAAATCACCGGTTTGTCTGGAAGAGAAGGACTCATGACAGACCCCGGACATGATCGATTTATGTCGGTTCCATACAGATACCTAAACACACAAGTGCAGTTACCTATCCCATTTCTCTGGAAAAACCTGCACATAATTCGATCCATTTATATCGTTTCACCGTAATGTATCAAGACGTGGAAATGAACCCATCAGATACCACCTGGAGTCCGGATATGCTATCCAGTTCCCTGAACGAGGCAGCTTTGGAAGAGATAAACCGCCTTGTTTTCCTTCGCGACACAATAACCCATGAAACGATGAAACGCAGATCCGGAGCCGTTCTTATCGGAATCATTCTGTGTAATATTCTTCTGATGTGGTACTATCAGTCCACATACCTCTTTCTCTGGGTTGCATCAAGCCTGTATTTTTATCTCTTTTATCCGATGCTTCCTCTTGCCCTCTTTCCCTTCAGACTGGCATACCAGAAGATGACCGGGCAGGCACCACGCAAAACCCATGATGCCTCTCTGCTTCAGTGGGCAAAAAATCTGAAGATATTCTCAAATAAACGGGTTGGATATCAGCTCTTTCTTCGGTTCTTTCTGCTCAGCATGATCCCGATAACCTATGGGGTATTCTGTATATACGGTATATCAGTCATCTTTACCCTGATTATTGCATATACAAGTAATATTTTTACCAGTACCGCCCTGTTGCTCCTTGTGCAGTGCCTTGGAATCATTATCTTTTATGCAGAGATCTTTACTTTCAGAGGAAGATTACTCTATAAAACCCATCTCCGCCTGAAAACCAGGATGATCCCGTACAGGCGGATAATCGTCTATACTATCCTTGGATCGGTCCTTATCGGTATCTCGACCATTCTGGTTCTGCTTATGATCATAGCAATGGTTATGCCGGCATTTACCCTCTCCAGATATATTGATATGCTCGCTTTTTTTAATGCCGGAAGAAATATGAGTATTCTTTTTGTGCTCGTATCCCAGTTTGTAATTATGCAGTATCTTCAGAGTTGTCTGAGCAGACATGTGGCGCTGAATATGATCTCTGACTTTATTATAAAACTGAACAAGATAGTATCATCAGAAAAAAGAATGAATATGGATGAGAAGAGACTGAAAAACCTCCTTCTGGAGAGCCGCCTGTATGCATATAACCGGAGAGAGATGCTTGGTCTTTATCCCTCTTATTCTATCGGGGTGAATATCCCGACACTCCTCTCAATCCGGGATCTGAAATCACTTCAGGATATCTTTTTTGACTCATCTCCCGATACAGAAGAACATCAGGACTGAATTTTTCTGTAAAAGCGCGAAGGAACGGTTATCTCAAAGATTACTCCCTCTCCGGCGGTTCCAATCTCCCTGATAGTCATATGGGTAATTGAGAGGATTTCCCGGATAAGAAAGAGACCATACCCGGTATGAGACCCAAAACCACGGGTAAATATCTGTTCCTTAATCGAATCATCGATCCCTATTCCATTATCCGTATACCGTATGAAAAGTGTACCGTTCTTCTCCTCCACTCCAACAGTGATCCTGGTCACCCTTCCAGCATGCCGGAGAGTATTGTCAACCAGATTTGCAAAAACCCTCCCAAGCATGGCATCGGCGTAGATCTCATAATCAGTATGATCCTGATAAAATTCTATCTCCGGAGGGAGCACATGGATGATGGTCTCTTCGATAATGGCTGGCAGGGACTGCCAGATTGGACTTGTAACACCAAGGTTCTGATAATCTCTGGTAAAAAGAATCTGACGGTATATCGTGTCAAGTGCTTTATCCACTGGCTCCAGGTATTGGGATGCATGGTCACTGATCTCATCACGAATCAGGTCCATGGCACCACTCAGAACCGTCAGCGTATTGAGAATGTCATGACGGGTAGTCTCGGAGAGCAGATTTAATTTTTTATTGGCTTCGCGAAGCCCTTCTTCATTCATCTTCTGCTCGGTGATATCCTCAAGTGTCTCAAGTGCACCCCAGACTTCTCCTTGTGAATCGCGAAGTAATGCTCCGGTAAAATACAGCCATATCCCATGTTCACCAATATCCGGGAAGAATCCAATGGATGACCAGGCATCCGGAACCAGATTTGATTGTTTCGCCTCTCCATGATACCACTGATCCATCTCCCCGGTCCTCCCATCAAGGAGCAGATCGACAATACAGGGCCGGGGATGCGGGTAAAATGCCTTC
>ERZ795046.1087-NODE-1087-length-29393-cov-19.398391_pt1 | contig 29393 bp, 31 predicted proteins | sample MGYA00375130_ERZ795046 | MGnify/ENA primary metagenome ERZ795046 (study PRJEB30175, sample SAMN05720202) | activated sludge metagenome | isolation source: anaerobic digester from wastewater treatment plant | place: Japan | collected 2015-05-15 ...
GGTTAAAACTATGTTACAGTAACTATCGCCCAAAAAAATAATTTGGATGTAATGATATATGAAGAAAACACTGTATTTAGTCAATAAACTTTTAATGAGAAAGCTTTTTAAAGAATTTAGCTTGACGCTATACGGTTCTGGCTTGATTATATGAGGGAATACAGTGCAATGAGTGGTTAACGGTAATGAGAATTAAGGATTTGCTTGAAGGGCGTGTTGCAACGTGGTCCAATCTGATATCAGTAGTACGGGTACTTTTGGCGCCTGCCATTGCTGTTGCGTTGTACTATGAACGCATGACAGGGGATATCTGGTACTGTAAGGTTGCAGTGGCTCTGTATCTTGTTGTTGCAGTTTCAGATTTTATTGATGGTATGGTAGCACGATTGCTTCATCAGGTATCGCGGTTAGGGCAGTTTTTAGACCCTGTAGCAGATAAATGTGTCATACTCATTGTGGCTGTTACCCTTTATTATTTCAGGCAATTCCCATTGTGGATGATTGTCCTCATCCTCATCCGTGATATTACCCATATCATTGCAGGCTTTTATCTTTTTTATGCACATGATATTCAGGTGCGGCCAAGTATTGCAGGGAAATGTATGGTTGTTATCATGGGACTTTGTGGTTTAATTTTCATTGTTAATCCTTTGCATACGTTTGCTGGCTACACATTACAGCAAATATCATTACTGTTAGTTGTACTATTCATGGTGGTTTCATCAATAAGTAACTGGCGTATCTATTCCAAATTTTACTTTACAGGCAAGCGATAGTACCTTACAACAAATCAATGCTGAAATCCCGTGACATTGTTAAGCGCATTACCCGCTGTGTAATTCTTCTTTTGAATATAGCCTTTATACCTGTTTATTCTGACATATATTCGCAGGATAGTATCGCGCTACCTGTAAAGATTGTTTCAGGTAATACTTATATATCTGAATATGATATTCGAACACTGCTGCCGGTACAATCGTCATTTGACATACTGCTACAGCGCGGGAAGATAATGCGTGGTCCACGATTTGCAATCTATACGGTTGGCATGTCGGTTGCGCTATCAGGTGACATGCTGCTTAGAAGTGAGTATCCTGTTACACGCATGCAGGGAGAAGTTTTGATTCCTTTAGATATTGCTCTGCCAATGATAGAAAACCTGCTGGAAGGGTATGCTGTTGCCATACAGGGCAACAGTATCGTTATCAAAAAGGAAGCAGTGGTACCACAGGAAAAACAAAAAGAAAAAAAGCCATTACCACACGTATCAAAAGATGCTATTGGATTTATTGTGGTGGATGCAGGACATGGTGGAAAAGACCCTGGAGCAATTGGTAAAAGCGGCATTAAAGAAAAGCTTTTAACATTACAGATTGCGCGAGAGGTTGCATTAGAGCTACAGAAAAAATTGCCAGGTATTGATGTGGTAATGACAAGAACCACCGACAAATTTTTAGAACTGGGTGAGCGTACTGAAATAGCAAACAGGTTGCTTAAAAAAGGCGTCAATGGAATATTTGTAAGCATACATTGCAATGCAGCTGTGGTGAGTAAAATTTCAGGTTTTGAAACCTATTATCTTTCGCAGAATCCTTCAAATGAAGAGGCGCGTACCACTGCCGTACTTGAAAACAATGTCATTGTGTTTGAATCGCCTGAAAAGCGAAAGCGCTACAGCGATGTTGATATTATTGAAGCGCTGATGCTGACCACGCAAATTCAAAAGGAAAGTTCCATGCTTGCATCCGCAATTCAAAAAGGCCTTGACAGAAATATCAGTGAATTTAAATCAAAAGGTGTCAAAAAGGCTGATTTTTTTGTATTGCGTGGCTGCCTTATGCCATCAGTACTTGTTGAGGTTGGCTATATTACCAATACAAAAGAAAAAGGTTTTCTGACCAGTAAAAATTATCAAAAAAAGCTTGCACGTGGTATAACTGAAGGCATTATGCGTTTTATTAATACATACAATAAAACAGTATTGAATAATTAATGTGTGCGATAGTTACCAGTGCATAGTGATTACTGTAATGGTATTGTAGAAAATAAATTTCCCATATCACACTGTGAAGGAATGGTACTGTATGAACCATAAACGTTCTTTTGACAAACTGAAAACCGCATATAAAAAGTATAAAGGAAAAACCTGGCAATTGTATAATACATTAATAGAACAATGCAGGCACTACTTTACTGCTTTTATTGAACTTGTAGTTAATCCGCCAGCAGATACCAAAAAGCGCTACCGCATGGTACTGTTAGCAGTCAGCATACTATGTATTATTGATTATGCTGCCATATCAGTTCTTACTGACAAAAATATATTTGATATTTATCCATCGTTGCCTGCACTGGATACCCGTGAAACAATAGACATCTTTGTTGCCGATTTAGATGCAAAATCTATTCTGAAAGAAACACGGCAAGTATTACTGCCACAGAATAATGAAAGCAAGGTAAGACGGCTTGTTAAGCTTGTAGCCGAAGGATCAGAGTTTGAAAATACCCGTGCCATAGCGCCTATTGATATTGTTGTGCGCCATGTATGGTTTTATGACACTACCTGTATCATAGACTGTGAGCTGGGTACAATAGAAGGTCAGGTGCCCTATATTCCGGATTCATTCAAAGCATTTAATAAGGCACTGGAACAAACAATAAGTCGTAATATACCGGGCATTACCAGAGTTGTTCTTCTGGAACATGGTATATATGGCAAGAATCTGTGGTAGATATTATTCAGGCCACACGCCTTCAAACACTTCTTCTGCCGGGCCAGTTAAATACACGTGGTTATCCTTTTCATTCCACTCTATTGTCAAATCACCACCGGAAAGATGAACGTTAAGTTTACGAGATGTTTTTTTGGTAAGTACACCTGCCACAGTTACTGCTGATGCTCCGGTTCCACAGGCTAATGTTTCGCCACTACCGCGTTCCCATGTACGCTGTATTACTTCTTTTTCATTAACTATCTCTACAAATTCAACGTTAGTACGGTTAGGAAACAGTTCATGGTTCTCTATCATTGGTCCATATTTTTCTACGGGAAATTTTTTGACATCTTCAACGTAAATAACGGCATGGGGGTTGCCCATTGAAACAGCAGTTATTGGAAATTTAACACCATCAACGTGTATTTCTTCCTCAATAACCATGCCAGGGTTGCCTATCATGGGGATTTTATCACGAAGTAAAATTGGTTCCCCCATATCCACGGTTACTGTATGCACTTTGCCCCTTTTTACGGTGCATTGCAAATATTTAATACCAGCTAATGTTTCGACCGAAATATGTGTTTTCTTAGTTAACTTGTGGTCATACACATACTTGGCAAACGCACGGATTCCGTTGCCACACATCTCTGCTTCGCTACCGTCAGCATTAAACATGCGCATTCTGAAATCAGCCTTTTGTGATGGCAATATCAAGATCAGCCCGTCGGAACCAACGCCAAAATGGCGATCACTCATTGCAATGGCTAGTTTCCGGGGATTTTTTACCGGGTATTTTATTGCGTTTATGTAAATATAATCATTACCAATGCCATGAAGCTTTGTAAATGGTATCATAGGTGCCTCTTTTACTTTTTGTTTTTAATTTGTTTCCTTAAACATGTATACGAAATGCTGTTTTGTGTCAAGAAAATGTTTATGGTGGGCGATAGTAACCTGAAAATAAAAAAATTGTTGCAATAATGTGTTGACTTGAATTGTAAGGTTTAACTTTGTTAATACCATGACCATCAGGCAGTATTGTGTGTAAATCATGCGACGGTATCAGGTAAATAGGAAATTTAGCAAAAAATCGTACATTAATGCGGGTGATTTTTTTGTGCGGATCATTAATTTTTTTGAGGATATCCTGTATGCGCTGGAATTGCGTTTTGGCAATGTACGGCCTATCATCATTGGCATTATAGCAGGTGCTGTCATAGCATTTACCGTTATTCTGGTTATAGATTTTTATAAAGTACGGGCGCTTGCCCATTACACACCGTATCAGACTACAAAGATTTATGATAAAAATAATGTACTGGTTGCTGAATTTTTCAGGGAAAAGCGTGAGGTTGTTCCCCTTAAAAGAATTCCTCCTTATGTTGTGCAGGCGTTTATTGCTATGGAGGACAATGAATTTTATGAACATTTTGGCATTAACCCCAAAGGCATTGTAAGGGCTTTTTTTGTTAACCTTGTTTCAGGGCGCGTTAAACAGGGTGGCAGCACCATTACACAGCAGCTTGCAAAGATTTTGCTTACTTCTGGTGAACGTTCACTATACCGTAAGGTAAAGGAAGCGTTTATTTCACTCATGATTGAGTTGTTTTATACCAAAGATGAAATTATGGAGATGTACTTAAACCAGATTTTTTTGGGGCATGGAACGTATGGCGTTGAATCAGCAGCAAAATTTTATTTTGGTAAGCATGTGTGGGACCTTAATCTGGCTGAATGTAGCCTTCTTGCCACACTGCCATCTGCTCCCAATGTACTATCGCCCCTAAAAAACCCTCGTCTTTCTATGGAACGCCACAGGGTTGCACTTGCCAAGATGGTTGATATGGGCTTTATCACAGTACCACAGGCTGAAAAAGCATATCTTGATTTCTGGCCGGATTATTTAGCATACATTAATGATTTGCCACCAACCATGACAACATGGTCATCGCGTGTGAACAAAGCACCATGGTTTACCGAGCACATACGCCGCATACTGGTTGCAAAGTTTGGCGAAAAAGCAGTGTATGAAGATGGTCTTACCGTGTACACCACACTGGATGTTGATAAACAGCAGTGTGCACAAAGGCTTTTGAAAGATGCCGTTGAAAAGCAGACGGTTGTTTCACGCAGTCTGGCATTTGATAATGATGAGTATGTATCTAACCGCTTTGCTGATGAAGTAAATTTATTGAATATGCTATTTGGTTTGCCAGCAATAAAAAGCAGTGGGTCAGCTGAAAAACGGAAGTTTAACCGGTATATGAAGGATGGCTTATTGTGGGAATTGCAGGCATTAAACCTCATTGCAGGTCTTGACACGGTTGAGGATGCACTGCAGCAGTATTTTGAGGGAAGCTGGGACCAGAAAGAATTTATGAATGTGGAAGGTTGCCTCATTTCAATAAACCCAACCAATGGCTACATTGAGGCAATGGTTGGTGGAAGCGATTTTACCAGCACCAATCAGCTTAACCGCGTCATGCAATCAAAACGGCAGGCAGGCTCGGCCATAAAGCCGCTTTTATATACTGCGGCAATTGATTCAAAGAAATTCACCGCTGCCACAACCATTATGGATTCACCCATTCTGTATTTAGACCTGGAGGGTGGCGACTGGATACCGGAAAACTATGAAGGCGAATATTACGGCCTGGTGACATTACGCCGTGCGCTGGCGCTGTCTATTAATGTGGTTTCGGTACGTATTGCTGATGCTCTGGGTATTGATACGGTACTCAATTATTTTGCAAAGTTGTTGAAACTATCACGCAATGAATTGAAGGAAAGAGTGCCGCGCAATTTTTCTATTGCACTGGGATCTTTTGAAGTTAGTCCTTTTGAGTTATCCCGTGCATATGCTATTATTGCCAATAACGGAAAAAATGTTATACCGTACTCAATACGGTATGTACAGGACAAAGCAGGCAATATCATCTATAACCCTGAAGAGGAAATAATGGCTGAGCTTGCACAGCAGGAAAAAGATGGAACCATTCAGATAATACCGCCTGAAGTAGCACGTATAGTGATAAGCCTCATGCAATCGGTCATTTCATCCGGTACGGGGCGTGGTGCTGCAATCGGAAGGCCTGTTGCAGGGAAAACCGGCACCACCAGTAACTATCGCGATGCATGGTTTGTTGGATTCACACCGCAGCTTGTTACCGGTATATGGATGGGATATGATGGCAAAGGATTGTCGCTTGGTCCGGGACAATCGGGTGGTGCTGTGGTAGCACCAGTGTGGGGACAGTATATGAGCTGTGCATTACAGAAGGAGCCGGTACTGGACTTTGGGGTATATGGCAATATCACCACGGTGAAAGTGTGTGCAGAATCAGGGCTTTTGCCATCATATTCTTGCAAAAAGGTTATTGATGAGCTTTTCATCCCGGGGACTGAGCCACAGGAAGAATGTACTAAATGTGCAACTGGTTCTCCATTGCCCACAACAAAAATACCTCATATCAATGTATCCGAAAAACAGAAAGAGCAGATATTAAAGAAGATGAAGAAAAAGGATGATACTATCCTTGATTCTATAGATAATATGATACGGTGATTACTATGGATATCACAAAATTTTATATTACACCTGACAATACTGCACTGTTTATTATTGATGTGCAGGATAGTTTGTTTAACTCAATGGAATATGAGATGCGAAAAAAAGTGGCAAAGAATGTAGGCATTCTCATTGAGCTGGCCAAGCAGTATAGCCTTCCCATAATCCTTACCGAACAATACCGCAAGGGACTGGGACCCACAATCAAGGAGTTGATGGATCGCCTGGAGGGAGTGGTTGCATTTGATAAGCTGGCTTTTGATTGCATGAAAGATAATACCATTCGAGAGCAGGTTACCAGGATAAAACGCACCAATATCATTTTGTGCGGCATTGAAACACATATATGTGTACTCACCACGGCTCTGTCACTGCTTAAAGAAAATTATAATGTCATCATTGCATCAGATGCGGTGTGTTCGCGACGCACTCACGAATGGGAAATGGCAATACATGCACTCAGACAGGCAGGTGCAATAGTCTATCCCACGGAAACAATATCATTTATGATTCTGGAAAAGGCAGGGACAGAACGTTTCAAACAACTATCGCCCCTGTTCAAGTAGCTTATGGGGTATCCCACAGAACTGTGTGGGCATCAAACACAGGGCCATCAATGCAGGCGCGTCTGTAGCCATTGATGGTTGCCACAGCGCATCCTGAGCAAAGGCCAACGCCGCAGCCAAAGTATCGTTCAAGTGAAGCTTCAATGGGTATGTGCGATAGTTCCCGGGAAAGGCGTTTCATCATAATTTCAGGGCCGCAGGTGTACACAATATCAAACTTGTGTTTTGCCACAATGTCTTTTGCCACATCAATGGGATTGCCCTTAATACCCAAGCTTCCATCATCCGTTGTTACAATACATGTGTGCGATAGTTCCTGATACCTATCTAGCAAAAAAATGTGAGATGCTGAACGCGAACCATAGATATAGGTAACCTGAGTATTTACTCTACGTAGCATTTTGGCTAAATAATACAGTGGTGCATTTCCCACACCACCACCAACCAGTAAAGCCTTTTTGCCAGTAACTACTGAAAACCCTTTGCCAAATGGTCCAATACAATCTACAGGGCCAGGATGCAGGGCAACTATCCTTTCTGTGCCTTTGCCAACCACACGGATGACAATGTGTATGGTAGTTTGGTCATGGTCAAAAATGGAAAATGGCCGGCGTATGAGCGGATCAGTAGATGTATTTACTTTTATGTTAATAAATTGTCCCGGGATACTTTCTTTAGCGTCACAATGTAACGTCAGCAGATAATGATCGTCTGCTACCGGTTTTGTCTCAATAAGCGTAAACATACTGCACCTCATGTATTTACATACAGTACACTATAGCATGGGCAAATCTGGCAATATTAATTTTTATTATCTTGACTTTGCATAGACAGGGTGATACTTGTTTTATCAGGTAAACAGGAATGATTGTTGCAATGAGTAAACTTACGCCATATGAAGAAAAATTGATTAATGACTTTGTAGAATATATTACCAGTGTTCCGTATGTCAATAGTATTGTAGTGTATGGTTCCCGTAGTAAGGGTGTAAGTAATGAATACAGTGATGTGGATATTGCTGTTGTGATAGATAATTTACACAATAGCAAAAAAGTGGAAAAATTAATTGAGCAATGGAACATTGATAATTCACCGGAAATACTGGTCCATTTTCTTGTTATTGATACTAACAATTTGCATTCATCAGCAATTGGCAAAGAAATTGAAAAAGGTGACACTGTATGGTTGAGACAACGCAAGGGTTAGATGACATTTTTACTCTTATAGAAAGTAAACTGAAAGGTTTCATTGTAAATTACAATGCTCACAATTACCGTGAATGTGTTACAGCATTATTTCACGTAGCTGAAGGCCTTGTGAGGTATGTGCTTGCAACACGGGGTTATTTCCCAATTTCCCATGAAGGAATACAGGTGTTACTTGCGCAGCATTTTATTAAACCAGGTTCGGTTAAAAAGAATGTATATAATTACCTGACTAACCTTTACATGCGAAGAAAGGATGCTGATTACAAAGGTTTTGTTTCTTTTGATAGTGATGATATAAAGATATACTGGCAGTGGGTTCTTGAGATAGTTGATGAATTTCAAAGTTTTCTTGATGAGATCCATAAACAAAAAATAGATGAACTTGTTACAGAGGGGAAAACGTTGGTACTTAAAAAGTGATTTTTAGAACAAATTCTTATAATTTTATGTTGATAAAATATCACTATACGTAATACAACGACATTATGAATAATAATGTGTACATCCTTTAAAAGCGATAGGAATGCACAAAATAATTATTTGTACAACAGGTGAAAACTATGGCAAAAAATTCAGAACTTATTTTATCAATTGATGCCGGAACACAGTCCATAAGAGCAATAGTCTTTAATTTACAGGGAAATGTTGTTGATATAGTAAAAACTCCAATAGAACCGTATTTCAGTAATTATCCTGGCTGGGCTGAACAGGACCCTGAATATTACTGGAAAACGTTGTGCACCACTACAAAAAAACTTTTTGCAAAAGGGAAGGTAAAAAAGGACGCTATCCGGGGCGTTACGTTGACCACACAACGTGATACGGTGATTAATGTGGATAAAAACGGCAAGCCACTGAGGCCTGCTATTGTGTGGCTTGATCAGCGCCGTGCTGATAAGTCGATTGTTAAATTGCCATGGTATATAAAAGCGGGATTAAGACTTGTAAATATGCTTGATGCGGTAGAGTATTTTATCACGGAGGCTGAAGCAAACTGGATACGTCAGTACCAGCCAGAAATATGGGAAAAGACATATAAGTTTTTATTGTTATCAGGATTTTTTACATACAGATTAACCGGTGATTTTGTTGATTCAACGGGCTGCCAGGTTGCATTTATTCCCTTCGATTATAAAACACAGGATTGGGCACCTGCCTCTGATTTAAAGTGGAAGCTTTTTCCCATGAGCAGGGATACTCTGGTGCGGCTGGTGAAACCTACTGAAGTGTTAGGCTATATAACCAAAAAAGCTTCTAATGAAACGGGAATACCACAGGGTTTGCCTCTTATTGCCGGTGCAGCTGATAAAGCATGTGAGGTGTTAGGTTCGGGCTGTTTAACACCAAACATAGCCTGTTTGAGCTATGGCACCACTGCAACGGTAGAAACAACCAATACTCAATATGTTGAAATCATTCCGTTCTTTCCTCCATATCCCAGTGCAGTACCAGGATCCTATAATACAGAGGTAATGGTGTACAGAGGCTTCTGGATGCTGAGCTGGTTTGTAAAGGAGTTTGGTGCACGTGAAGAACTTCAGGCTAAAAAGATGGGCATAAAACCTGAAGCACTGTTTGACAGGCTGGTAAAGGAAGTACCACCTGGTTCAATGGGGCTGACATTGCAGCCATACTGGTCACCCGGTGTTAAGATTCCTGGTCCTGAGGCAAAAGGTGCTATCATTGGATTTGGTGATGTCCACACTCGTGTGCACATTTACCGTGCAATACTTGAGGGATTAGCGTATGCACTGCGTGAAGGTGCAGAACGCACACAAAAGCGCAACAAGGTGCCTATTGAAAAATTGCGCGTTTCAGGTGGAGGTGCCCAGAGCGATGTAGCCATGCAGCTGACAGCTGATATTTTTAACCTTCCAGCAGAGAGGCCACATACGTTTGAAACATCAGCACTTGGTGCTGCAATTGATGCTGCAGTGGGTTTGAAGATGTATCCTGATTTTAAAACTGCTGTTAGTGCCATGACACGGGTTGGTAAGGTGTTCTACCCCAATCCCAAAGATGTTGCTATCTATGATAAGCTATATAAGAAAGTTTATAAAAGATTGTACAACAGGTTGCAACCTTTGTATCAGGATATACGTGATATAACAGGCTATCCAGAAAAACGATAGCATCACTATACTATGCGCTGGGAAGTATATGGAAACTGTATCGGGTGTACTATGTGAGGTTTGCCATGCAAAAGAAGCGGTTGTCCGCTGTGATGGGTGTGGCAAAGCGTTATGCAAAGAATGCCGCGTATTTGATATCTGGTGCTACGGATGTGGGCATGGCAATACCAAAGCCTTCTGTAAAAAGTGTAACGATGATCCAGCTATAAATATCTGGAAAACACCTGTGTAATTTACATGTTATCGGCAACTGCCTGGCCAAATTCTGAACATTTAAGAAGAGTTGCACCTTCCATCTGTCGTTCCAGGTCGTAGGTTACGCGCTTCTGTTGTATGGTTTTTTCTAAGCCTTTTATGATTAAATCAGCAGCTTCCTTCCATCCCATGAAACGCAGCATCATCTCCCCTGAAAGAATAAGAGAACCGGGATTAACCTTGTCCTGATTTGCATATTTAGGTGCAGTGCCATGAGTAGCTTCAAATACTGCTGCATTATCGCCAATGTTTGCACCTGGTGCCATACCAAGGCCACCAACCTGTGCTGCCAGTGCATCTGAAATATAGTCGCCATTCAAGTTAGGAGTAACAATGACATCAAACTCATCGGGACGAAGCAAAACCATCTGAAACAGCGCATCAGCAATGCGGTCTTTTATAACAATCTTCCCTGCTGGTACCTTTCCGTTATAGGTAGACCAGAGTTCATCTTCGGTAATAATGTAACGTGCAAATTCTTCTTTTGCTGTCTGGTATGCCCAGTCGCGGAATGCACCTTCGGTAAATTTCATAATGTTGCCTTTATGCATGATTGTCACACTTGGACGATTGTTATCAATGCAATAGCGGATGGCTGCACGCACTATGTTTTTTGTATTTTCTATGCTTATGGGTTTTACACCAATGCCTGTATCATAGCTTAATGACTGCCCCATTTCGTTGTTTAAAAAATCAATAATCTTTTTTGCCTCTGGAGTTCCCTGCTTCCATTCAATGCCCGCATACACATCTTCCATGTTTTCTCTGAATATCACCATATCAACTTTTTCAGGATTTTTCAGCGGGCTAGGCACACCAGCTAAATGGCGTACGGGCCGAACGCATGCATAAAGTTTAAGTACCTGGCGCAATGTAACATTAATGCTTCGTATGCCACCACCTACTGGTGTGGTAAGAGGACCTTTGATTGCAACTTTATATTTTTTTATTTTTTCCAGTGTTTCTTCGGGAAGCCAGCTTCCAGTCATGTTGAATGCCTTTTCGCCAGCAAGAATTTCCTGCCATTGTATGGTGCGCTTGCCACCATAGGCTTTCTTCACTGCTGCATCCAGCACAATCTTTGTTGCTCGCCAGATATCGGGACCGGTGCCATCGCCTTCTATGAAAAGTACTACAGGGTTGTCAGGTACTTCGATGTTGCCATTTTCATATTTGATTATTTCTTCCATAGCCTCACTCTTTCGTATTGGATTTAGTATCGGTAACTATCGCCCATATAGTATTATGAGGCGATAGTCCCTGATAATGTGCTAACTTTTAAAACGATATCAATGATGTGTATCTTTTGTGGTAAAACGATTTCTAACAATATAGCACAGTATAAAGTATTTGACATTAGTTTTTGTAAAGGCACAAAATGTCAAAAGAAAAAAATGAAAAAAGGTTTGATGTGTACGATAGTATTTTAGAAAAACCTAAAATACAGTGGTTTAATTATAATCACAGACTATTACAGTAGATTGTAAGCGTTACGAGGATTATAAGTCAAGCCCGGAATGAACTTGACTTACGTCGGGAAATTCTATTTTTATGGGAGGACTTACAGCATGAAAGAACTTATCATTATTGGTGCCGGACCTGCAGGAATGGCAGCATCAATCTATGCGATGCGTGCAGGGCTTGATACGCTGGTACTGGAAAAAATATCCCCTGGCGGACAGGTTATGCTGACGTATGAAATTGAAAATTATCCAGGCTTTGTTGAACCTGTTGAAGGCTGGCAACTGGCAAGCAACATGGAACAGCAGGCACGCAGGTTAGGGGTAACCATAGAAAGCAAAGATGTGGAACAGATACGTAAAGTACAGGATGTATTTGAAATAAAAACAACAGATGGTAGCGTTCTTACAGCGCGTTCAGTGATTGCAGCAACCGGTGCATCTCTCAAACGCCTGGGTGTTCCGGGCGAAAGTGAATTTACCGGCAGAGGTGTTTCATACTGCGCTACCTGCGATGCAGCTTTTTTTAAGGATATGGTAACTGCGGTTGTTGGAGGTGGTAATACCGCACTGGAAGAGGCACTGTATTTAACACGCTTTGCATCAAAGGTGTACCTTATTCATCGCCGTGATGAATTCAGAGGACAGAAGATTTTACAAGATAGGGTGCGCTCAAATCCCAAAATTGAACTGGTTTTAGATACTGTGGTGACACAGGTTATTGGCGATGAAAAAGTAAAGGCAATTAGCCTTTTGAATAAAAAGACAAACAAAACATCAGAGCTTACTGTTAATGGGCTTTTTATATTTATTGGTTTTAGCCCCAACACTGCATATCTGCCCAAAGAGGTTTTAAATGAAGCTGCTCAGGTGAAGGTTGACATGCACATGCGTACACCAATAGGTGGGCTTTTTGCAGCAGGTGACCTGCGTGAAGGCTCATACCGGCAGGTGCTGATGGCAGCAGCCGATGGCGCCACAGCATCAATCAGTGCTTATGAGTATATAACGAACAAAGAGTGGTGATGAAGTTGTACAGGTTCTTTGTAGGCTTGTTAATGCTTATCTATTCCCAATCTTCAATACGTAAGTTTTTGATGCGTTGGAATTCTTTGATATTGTGCGTTACAAGTGTAAAGTTATGTGCAAGGGCTATAGCAGCAATTTGCATATCATAGGGACCAATAGGGGTTCCCTGCTTCTCTAATTCAGCTCGTATAATGCCATAGCATTCAGCTGCTGCTGAATCGAAGCTAATTTCAGGAAAACATGCAAGGAATTCTTTTAAGATTGTTAAAGTTTTTTCTGGATTATTGCTTTTTCTTGCACCGTATTCAAGTTCACCTCTCACAATAGAACATATAAATAAAGAAGATATATCAGCAGCCTCTATTTTTTCTTTGAGTGCAATACTTCTTCCTGTTATAAATTGTATACAGACGTTAGTGTCTAGAAGATAATTCATTAGAAGTTTTCTCGTGTTTGTAGTTCGCCCTGTGGTGCGCGTTCAGGAAAATCGGGGATAGCACCAAAAAATTTGCTTACATCAATGGATTTTTTTTCTTCATCAAGAGGTAAAAAAATTACCTCAATGTTTTTCTTCTGGAATTCCTTGGGTACGGGGATACTGCTTGGGGCATTTTTATATATTGATTTTACTGCATTCATGTTGGTTTTCCTCTTGAAATTATTAGTTTTTAGAATAATTACATTAATCAAGCATTGTTTACGTGAAAAAAGTTAAAGGATAAATACCAAGAATATTGATATATATAATATAATAAATATATACTATCTGTCCCAAATATAAAATAAAAATGTTTATTATTTCAAGCAAAAATTTTATCCACTGCAAACGAAAAAAATTTTTATTTTATTTAAATGTTTTCTACCGCGAGTGGCAAATTTTGAATATTATGGGTACTGTATTAAGAATTCCTTTTCCAAAATTATTCTTACATAAAACGTATAAACGCTTCAAAACACTCATATAGTCTTTGTTGTATGCCCTGAATACGCTCAGGGTCAATGGTGAGGGTTTGTGGGTCAAAATATTTTTCGTTCACAAACAATGCTTTTGACAGTGAAATCCGAATGATTGGCAATAAATGTTTTGCGTATTTGTACATAATGTAGCGCTTTGCAGGCCTGCCAATACAAAACGGTGTGGTGACAGTATATTTTTCACCGGCAAAAGCCTTCTGTAAAATCCCCAGTAGCTTTACCGTCAATGTTTCATCACAGGTTGTAATATCACTCCCATTACTGGTGATATGTTCCAGCGTGATGATGGGGCGCGGGCTTCCAGCATCAGCAGCAACAGGTGGTGCAACAGGTGCAACTGTGTGGCAAACCACAATAAAACGGCTTGTCCCCAGTGCCTGTTCAATTCTGCTGTGGAAAGGAAACCAGTAGCGCTTAATCATGCCAGCAATGGCAATTTCGTCAGGGAATATCCCGGCTGGAAAAATTTGCTTTTTTTGTGAGGTGGATGTTTTAATAACACCATTGTTTGACTTTGGTGGAAGCATATAAGGATCCCGGTCAACATCAATAAACAGCCGGTGCACAGGAGTACTTATCACGGTACCTAATTCTTTCAGTTTAAAGCATTCGGTGGCACCTGTATCGGCTTCAAAAAATAACTCTAGCTGGCTTAGCATACATAACTCAGCCAGTTCATCAGGTACTTTGTAGCCACCATGGGGTATGATAAAAAGATATGGTTTTTTCATGTTGATGTAACTATAAAAATATGGTATTAGCTATTTATTAGCTATTAATACGAACGAAATAGTATCTGTCACAATAACAAATTGATGTATTGTACTTATACACATAACAAATTATGCAAGTAAATTATATTGACTAAAAATATACAATGTAGTTTAGTTGAGAAGAATTTTATTTTGGAGGAATATACAATGAAACCATACTCAATTGATAAATTAGGTGAAGACATTCTGGAAATTTTATCCAATGATGCAAAGGCAACACCTGAAGATATAGCAAAACAACTTAATGTAAGCGTTGACAAAGTACAAAAGTATATAAAGAAACTGGAAAAAGACCGCATCATTTTACGATATAAAACACATATTAACTGGCAGCGTATAAAACAGCATGAAGTGCGTGCACTCATAGAAGTAAAGGTGACACCACAACGCGGCGTTGGTTTTGACTCTGTTGCTGAAATTATCTACCGTTTCCCTGAGGTTACTTCTGTGTATCTTCTGTCTGGCGGCTATGATTTACTGGTACTGGTAGAAGGTCCATCTCTGCGTGAGGTTGCATCATTTGTTGCTGAAAAGCTTGCAACAATAGATCATGTTCAATCAACGGTTACCCATTTCATGCTGAAAAAGTATAAGGAAGATGGCGACATCCTTGTTGATCAGCCTGAGGGCAAACGCCTGCCAGTAAGTTTTTAATGCATGCACATTGTAAACAAAATTTATCAACAGTTACTATCACACCATGGTCCGCAACACTGGTGGCCGGGGGAAACTCAATTTGAAGTAACTATAGGTGCTATACTGGCGCAAAATGTTTCATGGACCAATGCGGCAAAAGCAATTGAAAATCTAAAAAAGAATGATCTCCTGCAACCCCAAAAGCTTTTCAAAAAAAAGCCGGAGGCGATAGCTCCATTAATAAAATCTTCAGGCTATTACAATCAGAAAGCAGCAGCCATTGCTACTTTTTTACGCTGGTTTAAACAGTATGACTTCAGTTTTGAGATTTTGCAGAAGCTACCCACCGAAACGTTGCGTGAAGAATTACTTGCGCTGCTCCGCATAGGACCTGAAACTGCCGATTCAATACTGTTATACGCACTGGAGCGGAAAATATTTGTGGTAGATTCCTATACAAAACGCATCTTCACGCGATTGGGAATTTTAACCGGCAATGAGGATTATACTGCTATACAGAAAATGTTTCATCAAAACTTTGAAGGCGCCGTGCATGATTATAATGAGTATCATGCGCTCATCGTGAAGCATGGAAAAGATATATGTACCAAAAAACCACACTGTGATATGTGCTGCATTGATAATATATGCAAAACGGTATAACAATAAATCTGATGAATTGATTATATTGCAAAAATTTACATTATTGTTGCTACAAAAAAGTGAGCTTTTTGTTATCTCACTTTGAATTATGTCATACTTTCATAATCGTTATGTGAATGTGTGTGTATAATGGTATAACGCTTCTTGGTGTCAATCCTCAGTTAACATATGGAATCTTTAATGAATCTGTACATGATGAATTACAAAAAAACACAAGTAATTACTTGACATTGGCAAAATTAAGAATAATTAATATATAACCAATACATACTAAATCAATTTTTATATGAGGTTTATTATGAGAACAAATGCGCCAAGATCCATTGTATGGTGGATTTCAGTTGTTATTGGAGTATTAGGCATCATCGGCAAGTTTATTGCTCTGCCTGTATTGACTGCATATTCATGGTGGCTTGTGGCAATAGGCTTTGTTATCTTAGCACTTGCTACTGTCATTAAAGGATTATAGTTTTTCAGTAACTATCGCCAGAATAAAAACCATATTTGTATTCATTGAAACTGTATAACTGAACAGAGCATTCCTGCTGCATTGGATGCAGTATGAGGATTATATAAATCCAGCTTCCAGATACCATCCACAACAAAATTGTAGCGGAATGCTCCTTTTGGTAGTCGCTTTTGCAGACGCCATATTCCATTTTTGTCTTTTTGCAGCAGATCAACTTCCGGGTTCCAGTTGTTGAAATCGCCGGCAAGTGCCACAATAGATGCTTTTGGTGCATACAGCCTGAATTCCACCAGCCGTATACTTTCATCAAGTATTTTGTAACTTACCTGTGTGCCTTCAGACAGTTTATCCTGGCGCACAATGGAAACATATGAACCTGCATTGTCATCAGCAATATCATGATTTAAAGGATCGTTAATCCACACATCATCAACCAGAAATTTGTACCGCACTACACGATCATCATCATTAAAGGGAATGATGTAAAACCAGACGCCATTATTACTTCGCTCCATAGGCTGCTTTTTCCAGTATGAAAAATCACCGGCAATATATACCCGGTGAGCACTGCGGTTTTTATAGGTAATCAAAGTCCCCCGTAGTATCTGTGGCATTCCCGGTTTACTATGGGAGACAGTTACTGGAGAAGGTGGCATAGCCTTTGAAAGGGTGTACAGTGAATAATAAGGAACGCTTTTTGCTGGAGAATAATCACTACTGGAAAAATAACACAGTGAAATGATGAGCATAATCCATTGCAGCGGTTTTGGCATGTACTATGGGCTCCTGTGGCTAAATTTTACGCTTATAAATTACATATTAATATGTCGATAGGTATAGAGAAAATATTTATATGATTTTATTCAAAATGCATATTAATATATAATTGGCAAAATATGTTTGATTTTTTAAACAGAATATGATTAGTATGTTTATGTCACATTATTCAGGATAATCAAAGATAACGAGAGCCCATTATGGCGGTAACCGAAGAAATACAAAATTTAACTCCGGAAGAAGAAGCTGAAATCACGCGAATAGTCGATTCATTTGATGCTGAACTTGCATCCATTGCTCAGATGCGTGGCAGGATAAGCGTGATACAGGCTGATTCATCAGCTGCTGATTTTACCATTACTCCCGGGCAACGTGAAGAGGAAGGAGAAGGCTTAACTACAAAAGAAGTATATGAAGAGTCTGAAGAGATAGTAGATATAACCGACATGATAGAAGAAGTGCCTGAGGAAATGCCACCTTCAGTTGAAGAAGCGCTTCCTGAATTTGAAGAGCACGTTTCAGAAGAGGCATTGCCACAGGAACCTGAAAAAGCTTTTGAAGAAACGTTGCCTGAAGAGTTGCCAGAAGAAATCCCCTCGTTTGAAGAAAAGGAACTGCCACCAAAGCCACCAAAGAAAGAAGTAAGCCCACTGGATGAACTGGAAGAGCTTACAAAATTTGAACCCGAAACTGTTGAAGCCCATGAAATCCGTACCGATGAATTTGTAACTGAGGAACCACGTATCCCCCGTGATGTCAGTTTAGATGAGGATATACATCTTTCTGAGATTGGCACTGAAGAAGTATCTGAAATTTCTGAAATTAAAGCTGAAGAACTTCCTGAAGCTGATCTTACAACATTAGGACTTGATGAGGAAATCCCTGAACCATCAGCATTTGAGGAAGTTTCAAAAGAAGAAGCTCCACGGGCTCGTTTTGAAACTCCTTCATTTGATGAACTTGAAAGCTTTGAAGAACCGGTAAGAAAAGCTGAAAAGGTTGAGAGCGTAGTTGAAGAATTCAGGCCTGAATTTGAAGGCCTGGAAGAGGAAGAGCCACAGCCAATTTCAATGGAAGAAAGCGTTGAAATTTCTGATGCTGAGTTGCGGCGGCTAAAAAAAGCAATGCTGCTACTTCATCCCGTTCTCCGCAGAAAAATAAAAGAGATAATTTTACGGGATGAGTTATCTCCTGAAGATACCCGAAAGCTTATTGACCTGATACTATCGGGCAAACCTGAAGACAATATTCAACGGTTTATTGAAAAGAAACTCAATATTAAACTTACCCTTGAAGAAGAAATTCCACATCGAAGGGTTGTCACTGCCAGGCCTGAATATACCCGTGAAGGGATGCAGCGACAGCAGCGATTGCTGCGGCAAACAAAGATTATTGCAGCAGCGGTACTCATTGGATTTGCATTAACAGTAACTGTCTATCAATTTATTTATAAGCCTTTCATGGCAAAAAGGCTTATTAATAAAGGTGTGGCACTTATTCTGGAGCCGGGTGACCCTGCAACCAAAAAAGTAAAGGATTATAAAAAGGCAGAAGAATATTTTGAATACGTTGACCAGCATTATAAAAAAGATTATCTATATGGATACAATGCATATGCACGCGCATACTTTAAAAAACGAGAGTTTGACTATGCGTACAGCAAGTTGAAACGAGCATTTGAAATAAACAGTCGTGATATTGACACACTGAATAACACGGGCTATTTCTTTGCAAAAATACCGCAAAACTACTACAATCGCATACAAAACGATGCGCTGAGGACATTTGCACCCAAAGGCACCTATGAGATGTTACAGGTTGATATGGCAATAATGATGTACAACAGGGTGCTTGCAATTGACCCAAAAAATATTACCGCAATGTTTGGCGTAGGCAATGCATATCTGTATCAGGGGCAGTATTTAAAATCACGGCAGTATTTTGAAAACATTCTGAAAGTAGACCCCAATTCATGGGTTGGCTATGCTGGTCTTCTTAATCTTTTTATTGAGCGTGATAATTTGCCCGAAGTGCTATCCATCCATACTGACCTGCGTGCGCGTGATATTTTAACAGATATCCCTTCGCCACTGCTGGCAAAATTGGCCCATTACTATCTGGGTAAAAACCGTTCTGATACGTTTAATGTACGTGTTGATTTAGGTATACAGTCACCACGCCTGAAGGACGAAGAGGATAACCTGGTGCCAGCATGCCGTGGTGTGCTTGATGCATTGAAAGAAAAAGACCCTGATTATCCGCCGTTGTATGTTGCAAGCGCCAAGCTGGCTGCAGCACAAAAAAATCTGAAGCTTGTGGAAATGCTTTTAAAAGAAGCTGAGCAAAAAGCTGAGGAAAAAGGGGAACGGTATGCAGCAGCATTGCAGCTTCTGGGTGAATACAACTACACAATTAAACAGCCGGTTGAAGCCTATAAATACCTCAATGCAGCAATAACTGCTTATCAATACCCGCCTGAGTTTACCTATGAGGATTTTTACTATGAGTCTGAGTCAATAGGCAAAGCGTATGCATATCTGGGTCACATCTTTTATTATTTCTTTGATAAGGTAAAATTCAGGTTTGGCGATGAGCTTGATGAAGCGCTTCTTGATGAAGATGCTGATAAAATGGCAAACTTAGATATTGCGCGGCAGAAGTACGAGCTGGCTATTCAGGAAAATTTTTCCTCACCTGAGGTTCGGTATAACCTTGGCAGAATATATTATGTTAACCAGAACTATCAGCAGGCGCTGGAACAGTGGCTTAATCTGTATGAGGATATAGTTACTAATCCTCAGGTTATGTTTGCGATAGGCAACGCGTTTTATCATATGAATAATTTAGAGGCAAGCAAAGGGGAATACCTGAAAATGATTGCCGTATTTGAACGCAAGGCGGAGTCAATACGATTGCCACGGCCGGAGCGCAAAGAGCACCGTATCATATTCCAGTCACTTGCATCAGCATATAATAATCTTGGTGCCATATACCAGATTCAGGGTAGTGAGACAAAAAGCAGTATTGCATACTGGAAAGCAATTGATTATGCTTCACGCCTGGGCATGGAAAATGAATTTGCCCGTGTTAACCTGGCACGTGGATTTAAACCCCGTACAACACCAATTATGCCAATCTTAGATGAAAATATCCCCTACAGTATTGATATTTTCAGAGCTGACATGCGGTAATATAAAACATAAAATTTTCCCCATACGATTGAATGGGTAATACGATACATATTAAAAAAATGCTTGTAATAGCGAGCTATTTGTATATTATGTCACATTGGACTATCCTTTATACCATAAAAAGAATACATCACATATACAAGGAATTGAATCTGTATGCAACAAGTTCATCTACCCTTAGATGAAGAATATAGCAGTGTACAGGATACTGCATCCTCTGATGCTGTAATTCTGGATTATATAGCGCAACATTCGTTTGTGCCCACTAAGCGTTTTTTGCTTAAAACCGAAAGCTTTGTGCTTTCAAGTGCGTATGTCAATAACAAGATGCTATCGCTATCTAATTCACGTACACGGATACTTCCCCACCAGATTGAAAGCACCTTCACTGTGGTCAATTCACTGCACAAGCGATTTTTAATTGCTGATGAGGTTGGGCTTGGCAAGACTATTGAGGCAGGGCTTATTATTAAAGAACTATCATACAGGTATAATTATGACAGGGTTTGTATTGTGTGCCCTGCAAGTTTGCTGTATCAGTGGCAGCACGAGATGAAAAGCAAGTTTAATGAAGACTTTACCATTGTTGATAAAAAAATATATACGCGGTATAAAGGCAATCCATGGGTTTTAAATAAAATAATCTGCTCCATTGATTTTATTAAAAACCGCAGCTTTATTGAAACGTTATCGAAAGTTCAGTGGGATACGGTTGTTATTGATGAGGCACATCGCCTGCGCCGTGATGCGGCCACTCAGACAAAATCATATCAGGTGGCAGAGATACTGGCAAAAAACAGCAAAGCGCTGCTTTTGCTATCGGCAACGCCGTTTCGGGGAAAGCTTGAGGAACTGTATTATCTGCTAACACTTCTTGATAAAAATCTGTTGGGGCCAGTACACAGCTTTCAGGCAACCTACTGTGTGCCAGATGCTGATCTTGCACCACTTAAAGAAAAAATTGCGCAGGTGGTTATACGCCGTACAAAGCGTGAGGTGGGAGGCTTTACAAAACGTCTGGCAAAAACAATACGCTTTGAATTGTATCCTGAGGAGCGGATGTTGTATGATGCAACCACACAGTATGTAGCAGACCAGTTTAATAAAGCAATGCAGACGGAAAATCGTGCCATTGGATTTGTTATGACGGTGTTTCAGAAATTGCTGGACTCATCATCGTATGCGCTGCTGTGTGCATTGAAAAAACGTCATGAGTATTTAACCGGCATTCTGGTGCAGAAGAAAGCCAGTGCATATGATGACAGCGTGTTAGATGAGGATGCAATAGAAGATGTTGATACAGTAGTTCAGGTTGAAAGTGTTGAGCTTGAAGAGGAACTGACAACGCTTGCAAAGCTTATTGCTATGGCACAGGATGTAACACGAAACAAAAAAGCCGAAAAGCTTGTGCAGCTTGTAAAAAAATTGAAAGCACAGAACCATAAAAAAATTTTAATTTTTACACAATTCAGGACCACACAGGATTACCTGGCACAGGTTTTAAAAAGCTATAAGGTTGTCCTGTTTCATGGATCATTAAGCAGGGAAGAAAAGGAGCAGGCAATAGAGTGTTTTAAAAGTGAATCTGAAATATTAATATGTACGGAAGCCGGTGGTGAGGGGCGCAATCTGCAGTTTTGCAATGTGCTGATAAACTATGATCTGCCGTGGTCGCCACTTAGAGTGGAACAGCGCATTGGTAGAATTCACCGCTTTGGGCAGCCGCAGAATGTCATCATCTATAACTTTGCAACCAAAAACACTGTTGCCGAACGCGTACTTGAAGTGCTGAATCATAAGCTTAAACTTTTTGAGGAATCGCTGGGCACACCAGATGTCATTCTTGGCGATATTGCCGATGAGCGATTTTTTAACAGCATCTTTATGGAATTGATTGCAGGGCTGAAAAGCAAAAAGCGAGTAACGAAAGATATTGATACCCACATACAAAAAGCTAAATCAAGCTACAGTAAATTGCAGGAACTGACCGTTGCAAAAAAAATTGATCTTAATTTTGATGAGTATTATAAAATTACCATGCAGGAACGTGCGTTTTCAAACAAACGCATTGAGCAGTTTATCAATGAATTAAAAGAAGTTGATGCTTCCATAAGCAAATGTATTTCAGGACCAAATCCCAAAAATAAATTATACTTTGTGCGCTATAACCCCGTAACGCATACGCCTGTGAACCGATATGGAACATTTACCAGTGAGGTGGCGCTGGAAAATGAGTCTCTGGAATTTCTGGCTTTTGGACATCCGGTTATTGACTTCTGTATAGAGCAATGTCAAGAGCATGCATTTGGCGGACTTGCTGGCATCAAGCGGATTGATTGTCCCTATGATTGTAGTGGTCTTTTATTCCATTACCTTGTAACCCTGAAGGCAAAGGAAGAGGTGCAGCGCATCATACCGGTGTTTGTGTCAAAGGATATTCTCAACCAATCTATCATTGATGATATTGAGCAGGAGACCTTGCGTCAGTATGGGTGCGCGGTGAGCGTTGCGGATGATGTAGCAAGGGAGTATTCCAGCAACATATATCATTACTATGAGCTATCGCTTAAAAGACTTGAAAAAAAAGTGGGGGCGATAGTTACCGAAATAAAAGACAACATGAATCTGCATATTGACCCGTATATGGAAAGGGTTTGCCAGCATTACCAGCAGGAAAAAGAGTATCTGCATAAACGCCTGGAGTGGCAGGAATGTCAGCAGAAGTGGTACGGCAAAGACATGCAAAGCGCCATTACCAGAACAAAAAATATGATTCAAAAAATTGACGAAGAACACCACAACCGCCTGAAGCAGTATTCTGGATTTACTGATGTAACGTGGGATGCCAGTCTGGTGAATGCAGGAATACTGGTGTGCACACCGGGTTCATTTTAACATGGCTTTTTTGAGCTTTTCAATTTCCTGAGTGGTAGGTATAAATTGAATTCCCATGCCAGCTTTTTTATCACCCTCTTCATGTTTGCGTACCCAGCGTACTGTCCCCTTTAGTGTAATGGTTTCTTCAGGTGAAATGTACATTTCAATATCAACAGTGCTACCAGGATGAACCGGCTCGGGTGTTGATATAAACATGCCGCCTTCGCTGATATCGTGGGCGGTGCTGAAGGTTACGCCTTCCATGCTTTCAACCACTGATTTGCATTTTTTTGACACACGGTTATATTTTCGCTTTTCGGCCATAGATACCTCGCTTGTGTGGTGTTGTGTTGAATGGCTTTATTGTATAGTATGTGTAATATTATTGCAATAAATTTTTTTGATAGCGTTATTTATATATCTACACTAAATAAAATGATTGCAAATGTTGACAGTGGTTTTACTGTATACGTAATTTTATGAAGTACAATTGGGTGGTTACCTTGCGCATTTTTTATTCCTACAACAAAGTGTTGTTTCCTCATTGTGGCATTACACTGCCGGTTAAAACTAAATGGCTTGCCAATTTCAAGCCTGGCGATACAGTGATAGTGTATCCGGTAAAACGGTTAAAAGATTATGTACATTTACACAATGTGGGAGTGCTTGCAGAGGTTTTGAAAGTTGAGTTATCGAATAAACAATATTTACTGTCTTTTAAGGGGCTTAACCGTGTACGGATTGATAAACGGCATGGGCTCTGGTCATGCAGTTATACCATGTTAGATGAAAAAGTGCATGTAAATGCGGACATAACTGAAAAGCTGCGCAAAAAAGCCCAGGAGTTAATTTTTTTAATAAATGTTGATGAGTCGGATAAGCTTATACACCTTTTAAATTTCATCTCGGATGGGGTGCAGCTTTCAGATTTTATTGCCAATTATTTTATTCTGGATTATAATGAACGCGTGGCATTGCTCAATACTACAGTTGTTACATCACGGATAAATACAATATTACAGTTGCTTACCATGCTTATTGACAATATACAGCATAAAAGAAGAAGTGAGGGATAATAATGAAAAAGAAAATATACCAGGATGAAGTGTTATACACCATTGCGTGGTCGCCGGTGTATAAATTTGATAAATATTCCATAACCAAGATTATCCCTGAGCTTGCAGGTATTGTTGCAATAATGGAAAAACTGAATGAAGAAACGTATCACTATATATTATTTTACAGTTGCTGGCGTGATGGTATGCGGTTAGGGCTTAAAAATCTGCTGGACCCAATTTTTACGCGCCATCCTGACCTGGCAAAAGCAATGGAAGGCAGAGAATTGTGGTACAAATACACAGCAGTGGACAGCAATCCTTTTGATTTACAGGATATACTGTGGTGGCTTATACAAAATTATGAACCCGAACTCAATGATATTGCCAATTACGAAGACTCCAAACGCTATAAAAATATATATGTTCGCGAAATGGAATTGGGCAAAGAAACAGTGGTTGAACGGCTGCCAAAATTTGGATTTTAATGTGAAAGCTTAACATTATCCAGTGTGTAAATGTGGGTTACATTCTTTTTCAGGGCAAAAAATTCTAAAATAAATTTTAACCGTGCAGCAGCATCAAGTGGCGAGGCAGAAGTGGTATCAATACGTGCTAAAAACTGCTGCATCCTTCGTACATTCTGAGTGCGCTTATCTTTGTCAGTTTCAAAGATGTCTTTTTTGAATAAAAGGTATGTTTCGTATATAGCTTTAATTATATTTTCGTTTTCTATTAGATAGGCAATATACAGGTTGGTATCTGAGTTGTGCACATTTCGGGTAAAAAATTTAAGCAAGGGTAAAATAATATCAGGGTAAAGGTGTTCGTTAATAAGCTCTTTAACTTTTGCTTCAAGTTCTGAATCTATCATGCGTTTTGTAGGATATGCCAGGTGAATAATAAATGGATTTCCTCGCTGCACCTTGCTGTACACAAAATCTAAAAAGCGGTCAAGGGAGTCCTTGCGCTCCATATCAAGCTCGCCAAACGCTCCATCCAGAATATCCTGTGCAATGTCTTCAAGGGGGCGCCGCTCTTTTAAAAGCGTTTCAATATCCTTTATTTTCTTTTCCTGTTCCATGGATCTTGATGGTCAATATTTTATTCTATAAGCATCTCATGCAAAACAGATATTATTTTTCTTTTTCATCAAACAGCATATCCACGGTTGAAGTGTTGCCCAGTACTTTAAGAATAGTGTTGGGTATACGAATACCTTTTGAGTTGCCAATTTTTATTATTTTAGTTCTCATAGTGTTTGCCCTTGATTATTTATTGTAATTACAATGTAATTTCATAAAATAATTTTAGCAAGTAAAATATTTTATAAATGATGTATGGGGTATTCAGTGACCACCGCAGTGATGCATGCAGCTTAATATTTCTAAAACCGCTTCATTACTGATAATTTAATAGCTTCTTTAAGTTGTTTGTCACTGTTATATTCATACACGTTGACAACAGCACTTACCAGAGAATACTGGTAAAAAGTAAAACCTGCAAGTCCAAAAAATACAAGCTGAAAAGTATTATCATGTTTGAGCCCGCGGTATGCAAGGGCAGCACAGAGAGCAGTTGATGCAAATGACAGTATCCCTGTAGCGTAGTTACCAGTATATACATGCCCAAAACCTGGAAAAATAAGAGAACCTGCTACTGAAAGCCACACTAACTTTTTTGGTTTCTTTTGGTAATCATTTAACGTTTTTGCAAAGGTTATAGCTTCATTGCGCAGTTCTTCATTGTTACCTGTTGCAATGTACTGCTGCAAATCCTTTTGAGCATCACTGTAGTAGTGCAGCATAACTTCAGTATAAATAAAGTTCAGTGTTGCCTGCTCTTTTAAACTGCCATCAGGGTACATGGAAAAATATTCCTGGAAATTGCGGTATGCAAAAAACGCTGATCCTTCCAGAAGGCGCATGGTGGCTAAATTGTACAGTGCCTGCTGCCCCCACTGTGTGTTGGAAAATTTTTGATAGCAATCGTAGTCAATATCAGTGGCACGGTAATAGTTGCCTCCCCAAAAATATGCATGAGCCATGATGAGCATGCTTTCAGGATAGTGCTCTCCATTGGGATAGCAGTACTGATAGCGCATACATTCGGTGATAGCATGGTAATATTCTTTGTTCTTTAAAAAAGTTTTAGATAAATCAATCAGTGGGTTGGCAAAAAGTGGCCTCATCAACACAATACTATATATCATGAATACGATAATCTTTTTCACTGCTTCATCCATTCAGGTAAAAATATTTCAAGACTGTACTGTAAAAATTGATTTTGTATATGTGTGCGATAGTTACTGTTCATTGTCTCATTGCTATAAAGGGTACTGGTATATGCTGAATATACATTGCCTGCATAGCCAATGGTAGTTAACGTACCAAAGGTATACATAAGCCCCCCATTACCCTTTGCATATGAAAGATATGTTGCACCTGCAAGAGCGGCAACTGTTACGAAACTTATAATGCCATCTGTATAATGATGTGCGTACACGTGACCTGAACCAGGCACCATTGCCGATAATACTGCGGCCATATACGGGTTCTTTGCTTCCTGTTTGGCTTTATTGAGCAAAGAAAAGATATCGCGCATATCTTTTAGTGTATCACTGTGTGAATTATAAAACGCCAGAGCGTTATCCCAATCGTAGTGAGCAACATGCACAGTAAGTATATTTTTATACAGGAGTAATTGCATCTGGTTATCCCGGTTGCTATCGCACATATACAATGTTTGCAAAGCGTCAGTATACTGTTGGAGTGCGGTATAGATGTTTGCCAGTAGAAGATAATGTTTTGAATCCTTATCAGGTTTGCTCTTCAACACAGTAAGCGCTTCAGAAAACCGTTTGCCCTTATAGTAACAGAACGCAATGCTGTAATCCATATCAGCGCCTGTTGCTAAACTGTAGCGACGAAGTTCTGCAATACACTGATAGTACTCTTGCTGGCTGTAAAGGGCAGCTATGAAATTTTGGTGGCTACCGGTATCATTAAATAACAGTGTTATGATAAGAGGAACAATGATCATGGTGGTTACCGTAAATGCTGTGGTACTGGATCATGCTGAGGAATAGTGTATGGGTTGCACCGTATGAGCCTGTCACCGGCAAGAAAACCGCCTAAAAGTAAACCATAGCGCATCACTGCCTGCCTGCCGTATTCGCTGCATGTTGGCGTGAAGCGACAGTTAGGACCATCCTGTGGCGATATAACAACCTGAAACATGCGGATGAAAAAATATCCAATTGCCTGGGCAGCATTGTACACAGTGGGTGTGCGCCTCTGCACGCGGGTTTCGTTTGCTACGGAAACATCGGCGTCCCATGGGGGAAAGTCAGCAAACAAAGGGGTTGTAATTACACACAGCATAACCACGAAAAATAGTATCAGGTGACATGGTATACTGGTTTTTTTCATTTTCATTATCGCTCCTAATTTACCCCGTCATTCATAGGAATCACGACTTTGCCGGGACGTTTATAGCTTTGAGATTCTTCATCCCAATACAATTGGGACTCAGCATGACAAAGTAATTAGATAAGATTTCTCCTCACTGCGTTCATCGAAATGACAATGTGAAAATAAGATTTCTCCTCACTGCGTTCGTCGAAATGACAATGTGAAAATAAGATTTCTCCTCACTATGTTCGTCGAAATGACAATGTGAAAATAAGATTTCTCCTCACTGCGTTCGTCGAAATGACAATGTGAAAATAAGATTTCTCCTCACTATGTTCGTCGAAATGACAATGTGACAATGTTTTTTCGTCAAAACAAAAATGTAAAAAAGTATTTGGTGAAAAAAACAAATTCCGGTTAACAATAATCCCACTTGCACTACATGTAATATCTCTTCTGTTCTGCAACAGTGCTTTTTGGAAATCGTCCATAATGATGGCCCGGCCATATTATTGTATCATCTGGAAGCGATAGTATCCGGTAAATTGATTCCATAATCTGCTTATATGAACCACCAGGTAAATCAGTTCGTCCCATGCCCTCGGTGAACAGTGTATCACCGGTAAAGATATGTCCTGGCGTGTACAGGCAAATACTACCTGGTGTGTGACCTGGAGTATGGATTACTTCAAGCTGTTCCCTGCCAAAGGTAATACTATCACCACCGCGTAATGTGCGCATGGGTTTAGGTGATGCACTGCCTTTGTTGAAACGTGCCATAAGGCGATTTGTTATCCCGGTTAACTGGTCAAGATCAGCTTCATGGATGAGAAGCTCTGCACCGGTAAGCTCTATCATTTTGCTGTTTCCCGAGGTGTGGTCAAAATGGCCGTGCGTGTTGATGATATATTTCACGCTGGCATTATGGTGTTGTATTGCCTGTATAATATCATCAAAATCACCTGCCGGGTCAATGAGCACTGCTTCTTTTGTTGTTTTGCACACTAAAAGATAGCAAAAAACATCCATTGCGGTTACAAGGAGCTGTTCTATTATCATTACATTCAATCCTGTTTAATAATATTTGAATAATAATGCCATTATACTATTTTTTGCTTTATCTTTCATGTGTATATTCTTTGCGCAAGCTTTTTTATGTAAATAGAATTTTATTTTTTTAATAGGGAAAATAATAAAATGTTAATGTTATTATTGTACAAACTATATGAGAAGTGATTTTGTCAAGAATAGTCAGGAAATTAATTGAATTAATTATATACTTAGTTTGTATCAGTCAAATAAATTCCATCTTTACAGTAGAACAAAAAGTGTATTAACTCTGTTTACAGGGCAAAAATTTATAAGAAGAAGGATGCTGCAATAGATTAAACTAATTCAGATTATGACATAAAGCATGAATACTGGAACACGCAAAATATAATATTCTTACTTTGATTACTTTTGCCTTTGATTATCATTGTGATTGTATACTGACGTATAGATTTAATTACAATGCACTTTGAGAATGGTACTTCTATGGATTGTCAATTGCCATGAATGATGATAGGCGTTCCTCGTCTGATGGGTGGGTTGAAAGCAATGATGGTATATTTGTTGGTGCTTTTTGTT
>ERZ795046.1094-NODE-1094-length-29277-cov-4.893094_pt1 | contig 29277 bp, 22 predicted proteins | sample MGYA00375130_ERZ795046 | MGnify/ENA primary metagenome ERZ795046 (study PRJEB30175, sample SAMN05720202) | activated sludge metagenome | isolation source: anaerobic digester from wastewater treatment plant | place: Japan | collected 2015-05-15 ...
TTCCAGATTCAGGGGCAACAGTTTCAAAACCAACCATCACATAACCCTGATTTGGCGAATCCCATTCATTGGGAGGTTTAGCCACTTCGTATGTTTGCCAATTAGTCTCATTGTTTAATGCCTTAAGACGCAACTGCTTTCCATTCTCGCTCAAAATCATACATCCATTGATTTCTGGTTCAGGATTAGCCTTAGTAACCATGCCCCAACGTACCTTTGCACCTGGTTTTAAACCTTCAAGCATATCATCAATGCGAAATTCACAGTTTGATAGGAGAGTACCACTACGTGTAACATACTTAGCAACATTGGCATAGACAGGAGAAAGGTCAAGAACAGTCCGTGGTTTTGGTCTTTCTTGAAATTCTTTAATCAAGGCTTTTCCCTTTGCTACTTGCAGTTGATTATCAACAACAACTAAATTATGACTCAAATTGTTCAAACGAAATACACGCCACCGATCAGAATTCTGACCGCTATCCCAGAGCTTCATACCTCGCGATTCAATATTGTGATAGTTTTCACTTCCCAGATCATATGCCCAACGTACTCCCCCCGCATCTAATACAAAAGAACCGGCATCCATATGCCCGTGACTGGCAGAAGGAGAACCAGCCTTAAAACCAACGAAAAGAGCATCAGGATCGTCCCAGGATGTACGGTGAATGGTAATAGGTACTTCACCGTCAGAAAACCAATTGAGTGGAGTCCTTATCGAGAGATTAGACGGTAACTCTTGCAACCACAAAAGGCAAAAGGGAAAAAACCGATTGCCTGAAATGTCTTTGCGATTTTCGCAGTATCTGAGAAATGCTTGTCGTTCAAAAAATAACAGTATATCCGGACGATTATAACGTTTTGCATACCACCAAAGCGCTGCTTGAGAACCACGACCTGAATCTCCGTCAGAATAGTTAAAAGTGAGTCCAGATGGACCAGTAACTATATCAAGATATTCACAGGTCTCTGCAAAACCAGGTAGTTTAGCTAATCCAAAGTCAGAAGAGAATATTTTTTCGAGCAGATCAATTGCGAGTACATTGAAAGTAACTCCGTAACTCCAATATCCAGGCCCTTCCGGATAAGACCCCTTTGGTGCTAATGCGTGCATAGAAATAGGGAGGTTAACAATAGCACGGTAGATAATTTCAGCAGCCAATTGCTCATCATTGTCCATCAGGGCAAGCGCTCCAGCAAGCATACCTGCGTGACAGACCTGCCCCCAATTGTTAGTTGCCTTTACCCACCATCCAGCCTTTTTTTGCGAAGTTCGCAAGCCTTTTTCACGGATAGCCTCAGCCACAATCTGGCGAGTTTTATCGTCTAAATCGTGATAGAGCCAGTCATAACCAATAGCCAGGGCCAGAGTCATTTCTGCTACGTCCAAGAAATGTGATGGATTCCAATCACTGAAAGCAGAAGCCGCATTCATTTCACGGATACAACGATCGCGATATTCAACGCGATCAGTCAAACGATAAGCCATAGATAACACGGTTACCCGATGCAATACTTTCCGAGAAATAGATAACAAACGACGACCTGTCATTTTACGAGTTACTGGTTCTTCCTTGAGTATCTGGTCTGCTTCGTATAACAAGCGACTCAATCCCGCTTTGCCGATTTCGGTTGTAGATAGATGCTCACGCAAGACTGCAAAGTCTGCAGATCGGGCAAATAACAGCGGATGAGTTTTGTCTGCCTTATTAATTGCTATAGCAATATCATCAATACTAATACTTTCTGCGTTGATAAAAGATAAGCTCTGAATTGCGAAAAGTAAACAGAAGATGAAAGCGAATTGACGAACTATAGCCATAACACCTCATCAGAACTGCAAATTAATAGAATATTCGTATTTTTAGATATCTCTATTGTATAAGGAAATAAACAAAAATCAAATTTACATTCTATAAAGCCATTAATAAATTTTAAAAAAAATAGTAGCTAACTCATTTTTTTCATAAAATACTCTCTTAAAGAGATTGCATTTGAAAATTTAAGATTTAAAGTTTTAAAATTTATTTTAATAAAAATCAAATTTTATTTCCATTGAAAGAATTTCTCAAGAAAAGAACAAACCAAAGACCTAGAGCTGTAATTTTTATGAGTGGCTCTGGAACTAATGCAGAAAAACTCCTCGAGTCACTAAAAAATTCACCTACATGGGAAGCAGCCTTGATACTTACTGATAATCCCCAAAGTAGAGCTTTTGAAATAGGCCAAAGATTTAAGATTCCTGCAATTTTACATGATATCAGGAGATTTTACGCAGATAAAGGAGAGAAATCTATAGCTCTTATAAATGAAAAAAGACGTACTATTCGTGAAGAATGGACAGAGGAAATGAGAAAGATTTTAAAACCTTTCCGTGTAGATTTTGGTATATTAGCAGGATTCGTTCCCCTTACAAATATCTGCGCAGACTTTCCATGCCTTAATGTTCATCCAGGAGATCTTACTATTGAAGAAAATGGTCATCGCCTTCTGGTGGGACTACATACTATTCCAATAGAAACGGCTATTCTTGCGGGTCACAAACAACTCCGTTCAAGCGTGATTGTTGCACAACCTTATACAGGGAGAGGAGGAGAAATGGATTCAGGACCTATACTTGGAATTTCAGAGCCAGTACCAATCAACTTGAATATAGACATCGAGAGGCTTTGCGAAATTCGCAAAAAAAGGCCATTACAAAAACCTGCTGGTGGTTATAAAGATGCCCTTGAAGAAATAGCAAAAGAACATCAGGAAAAATTGAAAATATTTGGGGATTGGACAGTTTTTCCACCAGTTGTTGCAGATTTTGCAAAAGGGCTTTTTTCTTATGATGAAGATAACAATCTCTACTATGGAGCAAACTCTCAACTAAAAAAAATAAAAACTGTAATTTATCATGCAAATGGAGAACGAGAGCCGCTTTATAAAAATAAAGAAGAGGAGAAATAAATATGATTAAAGGGTTTTTCCCTGATGAAAAAGAAATCTTTTGGTGCACACATCCAGACTGGCATCAGAAAAATATTTCCCATTGTTGGTTCAGGCAAAGCTTTGAAGTAAAAATTCAAAACGCCAGATTGAAAATTTCCGTTTCCGCTGATAATAGGTATATTTTATATTTAAATGGAAAAGTTATTGGTAGAGGTCCGTGCAGGAGTGATCTACACCATTGGAATTACGAAAACTATGAAATCTCCCTCACAAAAGGGAAACATGTTCTATGTGCAAAAGTAATTCAATTCAGAGATAAGCCCCAAACAATTGAAGGCAAAGAAGTTGCCCTTGCAGAAACTGGAACTGGACTTGCGTTTGTGTGCGCGGGAGGAATATTCTTGGGGCGCAAAAAAGTTATTTCCCTTGATACTCCAGAACAATGGCTTTGTAAAGAAGATAACTCTGTAAGAAATCGCCCTCATGATGCTGAATATTCTCTCAGAACATTTTTAATAAGTCCTCCGGAAGAAGAAGTGAACTTTAACTTTATTGATAGAACTGTGCATAATTTTGAGATAGATCCTTCGTGGAGACCCGTAATTAAACTTTCCCCCGCACTTCAGAAGGGAAATATTAAAAATCCTACAAGTCGATGGTGGTTAATTCCACGTGAAATACCACAAATGGAAGAGGAAAAAAAGATATTTTCTTCAATAGTGAAAACCGAGAATATAACTTTAGACTCAGCAAATGCTCTTCTTACAGGAACTGAATTACAGATCAATGGCAATGCAAAAATTACATTGGACGCGGGAAAACTTTATACAGCATTCCCTATTCTAAACTTAAAAGGAGAAAAAGGGGTTGAAGTTATTATCAGATATTCAGAAGCATTATTCGTTAATGGGAAAAAGATAAAAAGGGATGATCCCAATGGAGTAGTCTTTGGTTATAGCGATAAATTGATTTTAAGTGGATTGGAAGACCTCTTCGAACCTTTTTGGTTCAGAACATTCAGGTTTATTGAAATAGAAGTTAAAAATAATGACAATAAAAAGCTTTCAGTAAAATCTTTTTCTTTCAGAACCTGCATGTATCCTTTTAATTTAAAAGCAAATTTTGATGCAAAAGATTGCGAAATTCGCAAAATCTGGGAAATAGGCTGGCATACTGCAAGATTATGCGCAAATGAGCATTACTTTGATTGCCCATATTATGAGCAGTTGCAATATGTAGGAGACACAAGGATTCAAGCTTTAATATCATACAGTTTAACAGGCGATGGGAGATTAGGAAAGCAAGCCATAAAGCATTTTGATAGATCCAGACTTGCTGAGGGCATAACACAATCAAGGTATCCGTCCTCATGGACACAGGTTATACCGGGTTTTAGCCTATACTGGATTATGATGATAAAAGATTACTATGAATACTTTGGTGATAAGGATTTTATAAACGAATTGTTTGAGGGAATTTATTCCGTTATACACTGGTTTGAGAGAAGAAGGTTGCCGAATGGACTTATTGGACATTTGCCATATTGGAACTTTACTGATTGGTTGCCTGAATGGCCGGGGGGAAATCCGGGGCGTGATAAATGCGTTCCACTTACTATAAATAATTTACAATATGCTTATGCTCTTCAGAATGCTTCATATCTTGCCAACGAGATTGGAAAAGACTCCAAATATTTTATGAATTTAGCAAAAAAAACAATCTCTGCAGTAAACAAGTTCTGTCGCACAAGTGATGGAGTATACCTGGATATTCCAGGGGAAAAATTTATAAGCCAGCATTGCAACGCATGGGCTATTATTTCAGGAGCATCGAAAGGGAATGACGCAGTATCTCTTGCGAAAAGACTTTATTCTGATAATAAAATGAGTAAAGCAACTCTTTATTTTTCTTTTTATCTCTTCAGAGCATGGGAAAAAACCGGTTGTTTTGAGTATTTCTGGAAACAATTGGAAAATTGGAAACAACAACTCGACCTTGGATTAAGTACTTTTCCTGAAACACCTGTAGCTCCTCGAAGTGATTGTCACGCCTGGAGTTCATCACCCCTCTATGAGTTTATCACAGTTTTTCTTGGAATTAAACCTGCAGAACCTGGTTTTAAAAAAATTCTCTTTTCCCCAAAACCTTCCCCATACCCGGAAATATCAGGCTCAGCGCCAACACCTTTCGGAACAGTAAGGGTAAAAATAATAAATGATGGCAAAAAATTATCAGCCAGTATGACTATTCCCAAAAAAGCTGAAGTAATAATAAAAGGATTTAATGGAACTACAAAAACGTTATGCGGGAGAAAAATTTTTTCAGAGATAAAAATGGAAAAATAAAATATTCTGGTATGAATTTTGCTACATTACTTCTCTAAAGACTTTAAACATAGTTGAAAAAGGAGAAGTTATGAGCTATATTTACTCAAATTTGGGGGTCAATATGGATGTCATAAACCCACAAGGGGATTCGACAAACATAAATTTAAAAAAACAGATTATTAAGACAGAACCAGCTTCGGGACGCCTGTCGATACTTATCTATACACATACAGGATGGAAAGAAAAACTTTTTGAACCAACTCGCGAACGGGTGCTTATAACAGATAACAATGCTGATTCGGATTTACCTGTCAGCCTTATTCCAAATTTTTCCGGAGCCATTGTATTGCAAAAATGCGACGACAAGTGGGTTATATTAAATACCGGAAGGGCATCAGCAAAATTCTCTTTTAATGGGCAAATTTTGAACCACTTTATAATGGAAAAAGGTGAAAAAGTTCTCATAATGAATAATAATGGAACAAGTTTTATCATATCAGCCCTGAATGATGATGGAAAAACTACAAAATTAAACAAACAAGGACCTCCTTTTAATAATGAATTTGCATTAAAAATAAATGATACAGAACACTCTTTTCTAAGAGAAAAATTATGCCTTATTGGAAAACATTCATACTCCGACCTTACTGTTGGAGAAGCAGACTTTATTGCAGCAATTTATGAGAAGAATAGAGAATTTTTTATCCAACCTCTTGATCCTTCCACTCCTATACTCGTAAATTCGGCCCCCTGTAATGAGGCAAGGCTCATCCTTAGAGGTTCAACAATATCTCTTGGAAAAACTACTGCCACATTTGAACTTCCAGATACAAAAAATAGCGCAGAAATAAAAATTAGTACCGGTATAGATAAATTAAATGCGGAAAGACTTGTTCTATTACCAGCAACAAAAAATTCTGACGGAACAAAGAAGAGTATCTTATATATGCCAGCCGCTGGAAAATCAGGATTTATAGGGAGAGACCCGGTTCAAGCAAATATTGTTATCAACAGTAAGACCGTTTCAAAAAAACATGCACAGGTAATTGTTTATGAGAATTGCATTATGCTCCTTGATTGTTACAGCACAAATGGTACATATGTAAACGGAGAACGCATCAGCAAAAGAACTGTTCACCCAGGCGACATAATAGAATTTGGAGAGGAAAAGTTTATCCTTAGTTATGTCTGAATTCATTGTAAAACAAATCTTGACAGGCGGTTTTGATAATAATTTTTCTTATCTAATAATTGAAAAAAACTCTTTAGAATCCATTGTCATTGACCCCTGCGGGGATATAAACTTGATAGAAAAAGAAATTAAAAATATACCCGGAATTAAAGCAAAATACATTTTACTCACTCACGGACATTTCGACCATATTTCCGGTTTAAATGATATTCAAAAATTTTTCCGTGCGAAAGTCGCAGGGCATCCAAAATTGCCTTTCAAGAAAGATTATAACATTAACGATGGAGAAAAAATCCCCCTTGGTTCAGTATTTGTAGAGGCTATTTATACGCCGGGACATACTGAGGATAGTATCACATACCGCTTGTCAGATAATTTAGGCATATTTACCGGAGATACTCTCTTCATAGATTATATTGGTTATTGTAAACCGCGGATAATGTTTGATTCTCTTCAAAAGATAAAAAACCTTCCAGACTCTAACTTAATATTTTCAGGCCATAATTATGGTGCAGTTCCATTTCGTTCACTAAAAGAAGAAAAAGAAAAAAATCCCTTTTTAAAAGCAAAATCACTCGATGAATTTACAGAAGTATTGAAATCTCTATCTTAAGTGCTATTACTTTTAATTTTTTAGACTTACATTACGAAAATTTTTAATATCATGAACAAAGTATTTTTAAATTGGAATAAAAATTTAATCTCTACAGTTGTTGAAAGATTGACAAAAGAAGCAAAGGGAAAACCGCCAGATTTAAGCTCTACCTGTGTAGTAAGCCAAACTAAAAATTCTGGAAAGAGAATAAAATTAGCGCTTGCCAATCATTTTGTAAATGGTTTTATACCGCCTTTATTTGTGACACCAGATTTTTTCTTATCACTATGTCTTAAGGAAAAAAATATTCCTTCACAGGATCTTATTTTTCTATGGATTCAAACGATTCGGACAGCTCCTAAGGAAGTATTAGATGCATTAAAAATAAGAAATACTCAAAATATTGACATTATAATTAGATTTGCAGAAGATTTTTGCGATTTACGCAAAACTCTTTCTGAAAATGCTCATACAATCAATTCCGTTGCTAAAAATGCAGAACAATTTGGCATTGAGGAGATTGAACGATGGAAGGCTATGGCAGAACTTGAAAATCTATATCTTAAAAATCTTAAAGAAAATAATTTTGAAGATCCTGAAATTACAAAGATTAATTCACAAATAAAATACGAAGAACTTGGGAATATTTCGAAAATTATTCTTCTCGCCTTGTGTGATCCAACTCCTTTATTCATAAGAAAAATAGAAAAACTCGCAGAAAAAATAAACATTGAAATATGGATACATGCTCCTCCGGAGCTTGTTGATTCGTTTGATGACTATGGCAGGCCATTGCCAGGAAAATGGGAAAATAGCAATATTGAAATAAACCTTGAAAATATTTATATCGAGGGAAATCCAGTTGAACAAGCTGAGCTCACTGTAAAAAAATTAATCCAGAGTTTAGAAAAGCCCTCCAATAGCTGTTCAATCATTTTATTAAACAATGACCTCGCTCAAAATATTGAACGATTTCTAATGGAAAGGGGCATAAATACTTACAACCCCGCTGGATATCCATTTAAATCATTTTCAATATTTTACTTATTCAAATCTTTTTATGATTTTCTTTCAACAAATAGTTTTGAATCATTTGCAAATTTTTTGCGAAATTCCTCCGTTTTAATATTTTTAAAGTCAAAATATTCGTTTTTAATCCCAGAACTTCTTGATGAAATAGACAAATTTCAAAACGAGTCTTTACCAAAAGATGCTGATTTAGAAAATATTCCGGAAAAATACAAGAATATAAAAATTGCAATATCAGAAATTCAAAAACTCTCTTCTGATTTTAAAATACCTCCTATTAGCCATGCTATAAAAAACTTTGTAATCAATATTTTTTCCTCTCAACAAAATTTAGAATCATATGAATTTAACTCTCTTGTCTCTCCCGACAATATATTTAATGTGCTAAAAGAATCTATTAATGAAATCAAAGGTTCGGCTCTTGAAAAATCAAATTTACCTATAGAAGAAAAATTCTATATTTTTCTGAATGATATTGCAAGAAAAACTCTTTATTCTGAAATCAAAAAAGGAGCCATTCCTCTCTCAGGCTGGCTTGAAGCTCAGTTTGATAATTCAAATGAAATTATTTTATGCGGGGTAAATGAGGGATTTTTGCCAGAATCACTTTCAGGGCACGTATTTCTCCCGGATTCAGTAAGAGAAAAAATAGGACTCCGCAATAATAAGCAACGTTTTACAAGAGATATATACTTGATGCAATCTATAGTGAAATCGAGAAAAAAAGGAGCCGTTAGTTGTATAGTAGGTAAGACTAACTGCAATGAGGAATCTATTATGCCGTCAAGGCTCTTATTTCTATCTGATCCAGAAGAACTTATAAAACGAGCAGAAAAACTTTTTAAAGCTCTTAATCGTAAAAAATATGATTTTCTAACATCCGAATTAGCGTGGAAATTGAAGGTTTCCGAGAAAAAAATTCCGGACAGTCTCAGCGTATCAGATTTTAAGTCCTATATCATATGTCCATTCAGATTTTACCTTAAAAAAATATTAAAGATGGAAGAATACGATGAAAAAATCGAGTTAGATCATTTTGATTTTGGGGAAATCATACATAACGTCCTGGAAAAATTTGCAAAGGAGGGAAGAATATCAAAGTCACAAAACAAAGAAGAAATAAGAAAATTCCTATTTTCAACTCTCGATAAAATAATATCACATCGCTATGGGAGAATTCCTAATGCAAGCGTATTAATCCAACTTGAAACTATGAAAAATCGACTTGCGAAGTTCGCAGAAATTCAATCAGAACAAAATAAAAATGGATGGAAAATAGTTAAAACAGAGTTTTCATTGGAACTTACTATATCCAAAACAAAGATAAAAGGTCGAATTGATAGAATTGATATATCTCCTGATGAAAAATCAATAATGATTATTGATTATAAAACTTCTGATAAAGCTGAAAATCCTGCAAAAGTTCATCTTGGCAGTTCTTCCAATGATACTCCGGATTTTCTTAAAATAAACAACAGCAATAAAGCGTGGTTAGACCTGCAACTTCCTCTTTACGCTTCTATGTTAAAACAATGCAATGAATTTTGTGACAAAAATATCATATGCGCTTATTTCAACCTACCTAAAGCCTTAGAGGACAGCAGAATAGAAATCTGGGAAGACTTTGGCGAATCAGAAATCACTTCTGCCAGAAATTGCGCCGAAAAAATCATAGAAAAAATTGAAAATGCTGTCTTCTGGCCACCATCTGAAAACGTCAAATATGATGATTTTGAAAGAATCTTCCCGGATGAAGTATCAAAATGTGTGGAGGAATTATGATAATTCAAAATGAGGCTATTTCTGCTTCCGCCGGAACTGGAAAGACATATCAGCTTGTAAATCGCTATATATCTTTACTGATTGCTGGAGCAAAACCGGAAGAAATAGTTGTTCTCACATTTACACGTAATGCCGCAGGTGAAATTTTTGAACGAATAATTCAACGCCTCATTCAATTAATACAAAATCCGGAAAAAAACAAGGATGAATTAAGTATCTCCCGAGAAAAAAACATCGAAATATTATCTAATATCCTTCTTTCAATGCACAAATTGCAAATAGGGACACTTGATAGTTTCTTTGTTAAAATTATGACCTTCTTTGCCTTTGAACTTGGTCTTCCAGGAAAAATCTCCATAATAGATGAGCAGATGCAAGATTATGTGAGAATGACAGTATTAAAGAAGGTTTTAAATTCTATTTCTAATGAGCAAGATTTAAGAAATTTCATTGAGGATTTTAAAAAATCCACATTTGGTGTAGAAGAAAAAAGAATTTTTAACTTGCTCAAAAACTACATTGAAAGCCATCACCAGCTTTATATACTGTGTCCTGATGAAAGTATGTGGGGAAATCCAGAAAAGATATGGGAAAAAAATTCTATTATTTTTCAAAAATATGATATTAATAGTTTAAGCACAAAACTCAAAGAACTATTAGAAAAAAGAAAAGATTTGGGCGATAAAGAAATAAAAAAAATCACAGATTTTGCAGAAATTGCATCCATAATTGATACAAACCCTACTTTAAAACTCGATCAAAGTCCAAATAATTTCAGCAATATCATATCTGCGTATGAGAGCTTTAAACAAGGAAACGCCACCATCAAAGTCGGTCATAAAAGCATTACTTTCTCCAACGAAGAGTGCGCAATAATTGCAAAAATAATTGAATACATTGCAAAAATAAAGTTCGAAAAACAACTCAATAAAACAGCAGGCATATATAAAATCATAAAACGTTATGAAGAAAGTTATGACACAGTAATACGATCAAGTGGAATAATAACTTTTCAGGATATTCCATACCTGCTTTCTCCAGATAAAATATTGGGCGAAAACCATTATATTTTGTCGTCTCATAGAGTAAATAGTGCAGATAAACTCTATATTGATTATCGCCTTGATTCCAGATTTAGTCATTGGTTGATAGATGAATTCCAGGATACAAGTATTATACAATGGGCGATTATCGAAAACTTAATCGATGAAGTAATACAAGATACAAGTGGAAAGAAGTCATTTTTTTATGTAGGGGATCAGAAACAGTCTATTTATTCATGGCGTGGTGGTAGACCAGAAATTTTTGATAATATATTAGAAAAGTATAGTGATAAAATTAAACGGAGGGAGTTAACAAAATCCTATCGCTCATCTCCTGAAATTATAAATACCATCAATAAAGTTTTTGCTAATATACAAAACTTACAATTTTTGCCGCAAGAACTGAAAGAAAAATGGAAGTTCAGCCAACATACACCAAGGTCAGAAGCTAACAAAGGATATTGCGCTCTATTTCAAATCAAAAATACGGATAAGCTGAAAAAAGATAATTTAATAGAACTAAAGGCTAAATTTATCTCTGAAAAAATAGGAATGATTAGCCCCCTTGAACGTGGCTTTTCTGTGGCTGTCCTTTGTAGAAAAAACGACACTGCAAAAGAAATTGCTAAACACTTGCATTTACTTGGAATACCAGCCATCTATGAAGGAGAAAATAAACTAACCGATAACGCCGTAATACCAGCATTTATCTCGCTTTTTAAATTTGTAGAACACCCTATAGATAACTTCGCATGGCAACATTTGCAAATGACCCCTTTCAGAGAATTAATTGGAACCGACAAAGAAAAACTAATCCTCCTCATTCTGGAGCAAATTCACCAAATGGCTTTTTCAAAAACAATCATATTCTGGAAAAATAAACTCGAGAAAGAGGCTAATATAAGATTTGATAATTTCAATTTAATGAGAATTAAGCAATTTATTGAAGCCGCGGAAATTTTTGATAAAAGTGGAGATAAAAATTGCAGCAACTTTATAAACTTTATAAATAACTATTCTGCACCTAAAAATAATTCAGAGAATTTTGTTCAATGCATAACTATCCATAAAGCTAAAGGACTTGAATTTGATATAGTGTTTTTACCAGAACTATATGAGCAAAATTCTATAATCACCGACAAATTATCCGATGGAATAAAAGAAAAAAGAGATAAAAACCTGAAAACAAAAACCGTATTTCTCTTCCCAGAAAAATTTATCTCAGAAATTGACCCAGAATTAAAAAAATGGATAAGTGAACTTAATATTGAATCTGCTTACGAAAATATTTGCGTATTGTATGTAGCTATGACACGTGCCAGGGACGCGCTATATATGATTGCAGACCCTCCGTTAAAAAATGAGACCGCTGTTGTGCGTAGTCAGGATATTCTTATAAAAACACTAACTGGTGATAAAAAGAATGAAGATGAAAATACTTTCCAGCTCCTATATGAAGAAGGAAATGAAGATTGGTTTAATTGCCTGGAAAAAGAAGAGAATTTTATTGCCGACGAAAAAGAAGAAAAAGAGATTCATCCTATAGAATTATTTTCCACTGAACCTGAAGCTTTAACTCCATCTGCGATAAAAACAGAAAGTTATCTTTCTGTAAACAAGATTTTTTCAGAATCTGCAGAAGAAGCTCTGGAAATTGGTACAATAATTCATTATCTTTTTGAACAAATAGAATGGATTGATAATGAAAATGTCGAAAATATTATAATGCGTTGTAAACCTAAGTTCAAAAAGATTATTTCCAATGAGAATGTTATAAATAAAGCTATTGAACTTTTTAAAAAGGCTATTAACGCTTGCGAAATTCGCAATGAATTATCTTTCCCTGCAGGGAAAAAATGTAAACTATGGCGAGAAAAAGCATTTTCTATAATAATCAATAATAAATTAGTGAATGGACAGTTTGACAGAGTCACTATTATAGAAGATGAGTTTGGAAATGCAGAAGATGCTATTATCTTAGACTACAAAAGTGATGAAATTTCTTTAGAATCAGAGATTCCTTTAGCAGTTGAACACCATTATGCACAACTTGATTTATACCGAAAGGCTCTTTCTCGACTCATTGACCTCCCAGAAGAAAAAATCCATGCGAAAATCGCATTTATCTCTATTGGGAAAATAATAAACGTGCCTTTTCATATTTCAGAAAAACGAGATATGCCAACATATTAGCTGCTTGTTTTTAAGAATTCTTTTGAAAGTACAAAATAACCTAAAACGCAGTTCGTATTTAAATTGAAAGCAGGATTAGGATAGCTGTTTTCCCTCTGATACTGGTTGGAAATCTGCATTTTGCTGTAGAATTTTCTGAAAGCCCACGCAAGAATTTAAATTGTAGAAATTAAAAATATCAGATAAAAAATACATTAAAAAAAAGGGAGTGCAATTTTCTGCACCCCCTTCGGAGGAAACAATTTTAACTGTTTTTAACGAAGCATGCGGCAGTTACCACCGTTGTTTTTTGTCCACTCCGTCCCGGCAAATCCAGCTACGTGACCATCAACAAATAGGATATTACCATATTTTGAATGGTTTGTATCTTTATCTTGTGACACACCACTATCTACTGAAGATGCTTCACTCAATCCCGGAGCATAAGTATAGTCGGTTCTTGAAACATAAGTTCCTTCTGCCAATGGGTTTACTGATGATGGACAGCAATAAACTTTAAGGGTTTCAAGATATCCGCCAGAACGGAGCATTTCAAACGCTTCTGCAGCAGTATCAACACCGGATCCTGACATAAAATTTTCAGAATGTTCCTGGGAATACATACGTATTGCCAGACCTATTTGTTTAAGATTACTTGTACATGCAATTCTGCGAGCTTTTTCACGTGCAGCATTGAGTGCGGGGAGTAGCATACCAGCCAGAATCGCGATAATCGCGATAACGACGAGCAGCTCGATCAGTGTGAATCCACGACTTTTTTTCATTTTTTTCTCCTTTTTTATGGTTAAATTTAATTTCCTCCGAAAATCTACCCCAATTATATAAAATTATTCTAAAAAAGTCAATACCTTTTTATATTTTTATTGATTTTTTTTATTTTATACTAACATTTATTTGAATGTTTCTGGAGAGGATGGTTCAATACGCAGGTGAAATTCAACTTTTTTTCCATTCATTTCAAGGGTAATCAACGTGTTAAGTCGAGTTAACAATAGAGGATATGGTATTTTTACTGTTCCTCCAGGAGTGCTAACGCAGACATTTACGTCGCCGAGAATGCTTTCAGCTTCCCTTACTGCTATAATAAGTTTTAACAATTTCTCAAGTTTTTCCTTTAGGTTAGTATCAAACTCATAAGGGCAATGACAATTTTTACATAAAATTTGTTTATTGTCTTCAATGGCTTCTATCAGGTCAAATGCTACGGGTGATTTACAGTTTGGATCAAGGCAGGAAAAATCTACGTGACACTTTATATTTTCATTCATTTTATTTCCTTAATTTATATATTTTGATATGATAGGTTCGAGTTTTACTTTAAGTTCATTGGTGATTTTATCTTTTGAAGTGATTATTGCTGAGCTTAGGGCATTTGGGCACTGGCATTTTCCTGGTAATTCACTTAGCTTATTTGCGATTTTAACGATGATTTTCTTGGCAAGAGCAGTATTTGCAAGTAAGTTTTGTATTATAAGGTCTACGGTTACTGAGTCATGCTCAGGATGCCAACAATCATAATCCGTAACCATAGCTATTGTGCAATAACATATTTCTGCTTCTCTTGCCAATTTTGCTTCGGCAATATTGGTCATTCCAATCACATCCATTCCCCATTTACGGTATAAATTTGACTCAGCCTTTGTTGAAAAAGCTGGCCCTTCCATATTAAGGTAAATTCCACCGAGATTAACACTGGGCCTATTTTTCCCATTAGCGGATTCGGATACAGCCTCGAGAGCTGAACGATACGAAAGGTGCATTAGTTCTGGACATACGGGGTCTGCAAATGCGATATGAGCGGCAATTCCATTGCCGAAAAAACTATGTTCGAGGCCTCTTTTCGTTCTATCAACATATTGATCTACAATTACTATATCTCTTGGACGGAGTTCTTCTTTCAAGCTTCCCACAGCTGAAATACTTGCTATATGTGTTACACCCAACTTTTTAAGTGCCCATATATTTGCTCTGTGATTTATTTCTGATGGAAGAAGCGTATGTCCTTTTCCATGTCGTGGTAGGAAATAAACCTCTGTAGTTCCTATTATTCCATGTCCAATTTCATCAGAAGGATTTCCAAAAGGCGTATTTATTTTTAACATTTCAATTTTTGAAATGTGTTCTAATTCATAGAGCCCACTACCGCCAATTACTCCTAATTTCATAAAATTCTCCTTTTACTTACTGCAAAGCAATGGTATTTTATAATAAAAAAAGCGGAGTTCAAATGCAAAGCGCAAAAAGTAATGAAAATATTGAAAAGTTAAAATCTGAAATAGCATATTTTATGCGAAGGTTATACAGACAATTTCTAACAACTACATCAGGGGGAAATATCTCCGCAATTACAGATGAAAAAACAATATTAATAACAGCATCTGCCACCGATAAAGCCAGAATAAAAGCATCTGAAATAATTGCCATAGACTTAAATGGAAATACTTTCTCACAAAATAAAACATTGCAGGTCAGCATTGAGAAATGGATGCATATCGAAATCTATAAAAATCGCCCTGATGTGAAAGCAATTGTCCATGCGCATCCCCTCAATGCAAGTGCGCTTTCGGCATCATCAATAAAAATTCGAGATAATCTAATCGCTGAAACAAGGGCGGTTCTCGGGAAAATAACATATGCAGAATATAATCTGATGGGGTCTGTTGAACTGGCAAAAATAGTGGCAAAATCTGCACTAAATTCTGATTGTATCGTAATGCAAAATCACGGAATTATAGCGCTCGGAAAAAATTTATTACAGGCTTTTGACCGCATTGAAGTTTTAGAGGCAGCTGCTAAAATGACAATTCTACATGAAGGAGTTCTTAAAGGCTCTACTTTATCTCTTTCTGATGAACAAATTTTAGAATTAGACAGAATGATGGGAAGAAAGTAAAGAAGTTGTGAAAAAAGAATTTTCAATTATTATCCCTACTTATAATGAAGCCGAAAATATAGTCCCTTTACTTAAGGATATAACGAAAATTCTGGGTTCCCAATCGCAAAATTATGAAATTATAGTTTCTGATGATAATTCCCCCGATTTAACCTGGCAAATTGTTGAAAATTTTGCAATAGAATCTAAATCCCCAAATATTAAAATTTTCAGGAGACTTGGCAAGGAAAAAGGATTAAGTCGTAGTGTAGTTGATGCCTTCAATGTGGCCAGTGGAGATATTCTGATTGTAATGGATGGAGACAGACAGCACGAGGAAACTTGTCTTCTGGAACTAATCAAAATTGCGGATAATTTTGATATGGTGATTGGTAGTAGATTCACAAAAGGAGCCAAAATTGCAGCTAAATGACCTTTTTACCGCAAAATTGCAAGTAAAATTGCGATTTTCGCAACAAATTTTATTTTAGGAACAACAATAAGCGACCCAATGTCAGGATTCTTTTCTATCAAAAATGAGAAATATCAAAGACTTTCTCCCTATATCAAAGCAGAAGGATTTAAAATAATGCTTGAAATATTGTATTTTTTAAAAAAGAACGATAAAAATGCAAAAATAACTGAAATTCCAATAAAATTTAGAAACCGTGAAAAAGGAGAAAGTAAACTCGGCATTTTAGTCATTCTTGATTTATTTAAAATGATATTAAGGTTAAAATTTCACCGATGATAAGGAATAAAATTATTACTTTCATTAAAATAAGAATAGATTTTTTTGCGATTTTCGCAGTTTTTTTATCCTCTTTTACATTTTATATTCCGGCAATTGAAGGAGATTTTGTTTTTGATGATATTCCTCTTATAAGTTCAGATCCATTTTATCATGCTGATACACAAAGTTCTTATTTTGATTGTTTTACTCGCACATGGTGGAGGAAAGATTTTTCACAAGGTTTATATAGGCCTATTACGTTGTGCACGTATTTATTTAATGTGAAAATTGGGGGTTTAGAGTCTCCGGGGTTTCGTTTTACAAATATATTGATAAATTCTATTCTTTGCGCCTTACTCTATTTACTTTTTTACAGGTTTTCTTCTGACCGTTTAATTGCTTTTTTTTCAGCGATTTTATTTGCAATTCATCCTCTTTACTCAGAGGCTATAATACCGGCTTCTGGCAGGGCTGATTTGTTAGCAGCATTATTTCTTGTTTGTGGGATTTTAATTCACGTAAGCAATTGGAGATTTCGTTATTTATTTACTTTTATTTGTGGGCTTTTAGCAATATTATCAAAAGAAACTGGCATATTATTATTGCCTCTCATATTATTATACGATTTATTTTTTATTTGCGATTTTCGCAAAAAGATGTTTGGACTTAGTAAATCAATATATTCATATGTAGCAGTGTTTCTTTCTGTTCTAGTATATTTTCTTATGCGAATATATCTTGTAAGTTATTTATTTCCAAGATTTTCAGATGCACAGTACTGGTCGGATAATCATCTTGGTCTTATGAAATTCTGGGATAGACTTCCAACTGCATTATGGCTTCAGGTTTTTGCAGTCTGGAAATTTATTTTTCCGAAACATCTATCACATGATTATTCCTATGCTGCAATAGTTCCAATAAACAGCTTCTACGATTTGCGAATTTCGCAAATAATTCTCTTTTTTATAATTCTAATTTCAATGATAATATTTCTTTATAATAAAAATTTAAGAACTTTACTTTTTTATCTGACAGCATATTTTATTTCTGTCCTGCCGACGGCGAATATATTGACTCCTATAGGAACGATTTTTGGGGAACGTCTTTATTATTTTCCAGGAGTATTTTTATGTATATTCTCTATTTCCATTGTTATTTTTTATATGCAAAATAAGAAACTTTCAAAAAAGATGGTTGCGATTTTCGCAATTACTATTTTCTTTTCATTTCTTGTTCGCCTATCGCTTAGAATATCTGATTGGAGAGATCAATATTCGTTAGCTTGTGCAGGAGTAAAAACTTCTCCCGGAAGCTTTAAAGTCTGGAATAACTATGGATTGCAATTGTATGATAAAAATTTAATTGAAGAAGCAGACAAAGCATTTACAAAATCAATAGAAATCAATCCTTCTAACCTTCCTGCATGGAGAAACAGAGGGAACTGTCGTTTAAAACTTGGGAAAAATAAAGAAGCATTATCAGACTTTTTAGAATGTATAAATATTGGAACAAAGGATGTGAGTGTCTACAATAAAGCTGGAGCCCTCATGGCAATTGAAGGAAATAAGGCAGAGGCGATAAGATTTTGGAAAAAGTCTCTTACAATCAATCCAAATCAATCTGAAATCAGCAAATTCCTTTCTGAGCTTCTGAAGGACGGTGAGTGAGAGAGAATGCGTTTCATATCTTCCGGCAAAGGACACTCAAACTCTAATTTTTCTTTTGTGTATGGATGAGAGAAAGTGATTTTCCAGGAATGAAGCATTTGTCTTGGAATGTTAATGTCCTGTTTACCTCCATAAATTTTATCTCCTAAAATTGGAGTATGTATATAAGCCATATGAACTCTTATCTGATGGGTTCTGCCAGTTTTTATTTTTATTTTTAGTAAGGCGCATTTTATAGAATCAAGATAGAATTCATCTAATACTTTATATTCAGTAATGGCTTTTCGATTTGATTTTGCCAGTACTGCCATTTTGTTTCTGACGACTGGATGCCTGCCAAAATAGGTATCTATAACAGCTATTTTTTCCTTTGGATGCCCATAAGTAATGCCTAAATATTCTTTATGGACCTCATGTTTTGAAAATTGATTTGATAAAAGTTGTCTGGTCTTTTCATCTTTTGCTATAAGAAGACAGCCGCTTGTTTCCATATCTAATCTATGAACTATGCCGGGACGTATATTATCAGAAAACTTTTCTAAAAAATTATCATATCTTGCGATAAGTGCGTTTACTATTGTCCCGTGACTCAATCCTGCTCCTGGATGAACAGCCATTCCAGTGGCTTTATTCAGAACAAGGATATATTTATCTTCAAATATTATGTTTAAACTGATATTTTCAGGGGTTAATTTAGTTGAATCTTCTTTTTCGCATTCTAATTCTATAAAGGATTCTCCATGTAGCTTTGTTTTTGGTTCATATACGGTAATACCATTAATTTTAAGTTTGCCATTTTTTATAAAATTCTGAATTTTTGCTCTTGAGAAATCCGGGATTTTTTCGGTTAAAAACAGGTCAATTCTTTTATTTGTGTCACTGTATTCGCTCTTTAAAGAAAATTTCATTTTTTTATATTTTTTTCTGTCAATTTTAGCATTTTTACGTTGAAAATCAATATTTATGAATTTTGAATTTATTTTTTTCTGGATTAAACTAAATTAAGACTATTTTTAATGGAGTAATAGGATGTTAAGCTTTTTCAAGGGAAAATGGTCTGCATTTATATCAGGTTTTACGGCGGCATTTCTGTTTATATTTTCCCTTTATGTATTGAATACCCCGGTAGGAATGTCGGACGCATATTTAAAGATATCAGAGTATTGTCGTGAGTCAATTCATATGCGGAAAGTTTCTGAGTATTTCCCATTTGATTGGCAGACAGCTTTTTTAATAGGGATAGCGATAGGAGGATTTATAGCTTCCTTATCAAGTGGGACTTTTCAGCTTAGAATCATCCCTGAAGATGTCAAAGGCAGTGGACCTGTGGGAGCTTTCGGAATAACCGTAATACAGAATCTTATTGGAGGCTTTCTTGTTATGACTGGCTTGCAATTTGCTGGAGATTCTTTTTTAGGGCAATGGGCATCGGCAATACAGCTTTCAACAGGGGCATGGATTTTTCTTTTATCATTCATAATTTGGGGTGTGGTTTTTTCTGGTTTTGCAAGAGCAGCTGTGGCTGGTAATTTTTCGGAAAAGAAGAAAAAAAGGAATTAAATTAATGTCACCTTTATCTCTTGAAGGAACATATCGTTTATTAGCTGGATTATTGTTAGGAACAGCATTTGGTTTTTTTCTCATTCAATCAGAAATGGGTTGGAGAAAAACATTAATAGACCAACTTTCTATGAAAAATGGGAAATTTTTCAAAGTGCTTTTTTCATCAATTGCATTTGGGGTATTAATTTTTTATTTTGCCAAAAATTATGGTTTAGTATCAATTCAGACACGTCCTTCTTTCTTCTGGGGAGCTCTCATCGGGGGCATGCTCTTTGCGGCAGGGGTGGTATTATGTGGGCAATTTCCTTCTTCTGCAGTAGCGAGTCTTGCGACGGGTAAGTTTTACTCTATATGGACACTTATGGGGATTTTGCTTGCTCTTCCTTCCATTCATTTTCTTTCAAAATGGATCTCAAATACTATTCAAAAATGGCCAGCACCGGCATTTTATTCCGATAGGCTCGAAAAAATGTTTAGTGGAATGCAAAATATTTACTTTTACGTTGCAATTTTTTCGGGGGTTATGTTTTTATTCTTCCAATTCATTCAAGGAGGAAGCATCGACAATAGCTCAGAAGAAGATGAAAGTGAAAAATAAAATTATTAAAAGAGGTGTTTATAATGAAAAAATTGAACTATGAATTTAACGTGGATTTACCACTTATTGCAGAGGCCGATGTCATCGTTATTGGAGGCGGTCCAGGAGGTATTGGGGCTGCAGTAATGAGCGCAAGAGAAGGAGCAAATACCATTCTTATTGAAAGATATGGAGTGCTGGGAGGAATGGCATCAATCGGCGAAGTTCAACCTTTTATGCCAAATCATTTTACCGACAATACCATGGATAAACCTGTTTATTTTGACTGGGTACGCAGAATGAAAGAATATTATCCTGATTCATCTCCATTTAAAAAACTTAAATCAGAGGGGTTAGCACGAGAAGACCTTAGGATTCAGAAAGACATCGCAGCTTTAGCAGCTGAAGATATCTGCCTTGAGGCAGGAGTAAAAATAATTTATCATCATTGGCTTGCTGACTTAAAAAAGAAGGATAGAAAGATAGACTTCATAGTTTTGCTATCTAAATCAGGATATTCGGCAGCACGGGCAAAAAATTATATAGATTGTACAGGAGATGGAGACCTCGCAGCAAAAGCAGGTTGCGAATTTGAAATAGGTGGACCGTCTGGATATTGTCAACCAATGACCACATGTTTTAAAATGTCTAATGTTGACATAAAAAGAATGCCAACTCGTGAAAAAATCACTGAACTTTACAATAAAGCGAAAGAAAGCGGAGAAATTATTTGTCCACGAGAAGATGTATTATTCTTCATGTGTATAGATGAAAATACAGTTCATTTTAATTCGACAAGAGTTATAAAGAAAAATGGAATAAATGGGATTGAATTGTCCGAAGCGGAACTTGAAGGACATAGACAGGTGAGACAATTAGTGAAGTTCCTCAGGAAATATGTGGCAGGTTTTGAAAATGCATCAATATCTTCTATGGCTCATCATATTGGAGTACGCGAGACTCGTCGAATAAAAGGCTTAAATTATATAACATCTGATGTTTTTAAAAACAGACAAAAATTCCCTGACGCCATATGCAGAGTAAATTATCCTATAGATATTCATAATCCTAATGGCACTGGTACTGAATTATTACATATGCCGAGAACAGAATGGTACGAAATACCTTATGGCTGTATAGTTCCAAAAGACTGTGATAATCTTTTGATAGGCGGTAGACCTATATCAGCAGATCACGCAATCCATAGCAGTTTCCGAGTAATGCCTTCAGCATGTTCAATTGGGCAAGCAGCGGGAATGGCTGCAGCTACTTCAGTAAAAACAGGTAAGCCGGTAAATCTACTTGATGGTTGCGAAATTCGCAAAAAATTAATTGAAAAAGGTGCTTTCCTTGATTTAATTTAGAGTATTATACAAGCTCTTTTTTTTTAAAAATACAAAAAAGAAATGGAGGAAAAAAAATATGAAAAAAACAAGATGCATCATAGTTGGAGTTGGCGGTTTTGCGCGCCATCATATTAATGCAATATTACTGAAAATGAAAAATTCAACAAAGATAGTTGCCCTTATAGAACCAAATCAATTTTCCAGAGAAAAAGCAGTTGAATTATTCAATGAGCACAAAGTAAAATGTCCTCCTTTCTATGAAAATATTTCAGATTTTATAAAATCACAGGGAAGTGCTGATGCTGCGCTCATTTGTTCTCCGCATAAGTATCATTTTGAAAATGCGAAAGATTGTATGGAGGCAGGGATGGATGTTTGCATTGAAAAACCCATGGTAATGAATACGTCTGAGGCAAAAAAGATTATTTCATTGAGAGATCGTCTTAAACGTCTTGTTGTTGTTGCTTTTCCTGGAAGTCTATCGCCAGCCATTAAAAAGGCAAAAGAAATTATCGGACGTGGAGAGATTGGAAGGGTCTCAGCGATATCCGCATACGTATATCAAAAATGGAAAAGTGGAACAAAAGGTACGTGGAGACAAAATCCTGAAATTTCAGGAGGAGGTTTCCTTTTTGATACCGGCTCACATATGCTAAATACTGTAGTTGATATTTTAGGAGAAGATATAAAAAAAGTAAGCGCTATTTTTGATAATTGCGGAGCTCCTGTCGAAATAAATTCATCCATAACCGCGATTTCTGTTAGTGGTATTATGATTTCTATGCTTGCAGCAGGAGATTCAGTACATTGTAGTTCAGAAGTTATAATATGCGGTGACAAAGGCGTGATAATGACAGGAATTTGGGGTGAAAGATTACTTATAAAAAAAGATAAGGATAGTGATTTTCGACAGGTAAAATATGAAAAGTCTAAAGGAGTTTGGGAACAATTCCTCAAAGTCAGAGAAGGAAAGATAAATAATCCATGTCCAGCTGAAGTAGGACTTCGTTTTGCAAGATTAATGGATATGATAAAAGAATCCGCTAAGTAGTTTTTATTTCCTTGTATTGTTAGTTTTTTTGTTCAGGGAAGAAAAGAGTGTAATCCTTTTTTCAAGGTCAGCAATTTTTTTTTCATCAACCATTGAAACACAGGCTCTAATTCCAGTGTTGCTCTGACTTCCCGTGATTTTAAGTGATATTGCACTGATACCGTATCTAAGTAACTCCTGAAGGAGTTCTTCACTATTCATTCCGGGGTATTCTAAGGTAAAATAAAACCCATCAGCCAATTCTTCACCGGCATCATTATCATAAACAAGCTTAAAGGAATTTCTAAGAAAAATTTCCTTCATTTTTTTTGCCCGCCTTCCATATTCTTTGACTGGAGTAATAAAATCTTCGCCTTTGTTAGCTGATTCGAGCATGGCACTTAGTGCATATTGAGCAGAATGGCTTGTGCCTGAGGAAAGAGTATAAAGAGCCCCATATATTAGAGCATGTTCTAAATTTTCTGTTCCAAAAAATTTGATAAGTTCTGGAAAATTCCTCGAAGCAAGAGCAGGTGATATTATCATTGCCGATATTCTCTCCCCTGCATAACTGAAAACTTTTGAACTTGAAAGAAGAATCAAGTAATTGTCAGTATATTTTGAGATGCTTGGGTGGAAATGACCTGGTTTTGAGTAGTCTTTTCTAAAGTCCATTGCAAAGTACGCAAAATCTTCAACTGCGACAACATCGTATTTCTGACAAAGTTTACCTATAATTTTAAGTTCATCTTCGGTAAAAACTATCCAGGATGGATTATTTGGAGAGGAATAAACTATCGTAGAAATATCTGCATTTTCCAGGTATGATTTAAGTTTATTTTCAAGTTTTTCACCCCTGTAATCGTAAATATCAAAGCTTTCATATTTCAACCCCAAAACTCTGTGCTGCTGTTTCTGAACTGGAAAGCCCGGGTCAATAAATAAAGTCTTCCTGTTAGCTTCTCTCCGACACAATGTCATAAAGGCGGCAAATCCTCCTTGCATTGAACCTACAGTAGGATAACAATGTTCTGGGGAAATATCGAGATTCATAAATAATTTTGCGAATTTCGCAATAGCCTCTTTTAGTTCAGGAATACCCTCAATATGGGGATATTTCGCGGCAATTCCCTTTTTAAGGGCTTTTATCTGAGCTTTTACTCCAATTGGATTCGGTGGTAAACCAGGAACGCCCATTTCCATATGGATAAATCTAAGCCCACTTTTATTTTCAATATTGTGAGCGAGTTTTACAATTTCCCTGATACTTGCTGTAGAAAGAGACTTTATATGCAGATTATTGACTTCATTCTCAACGAAATCTTTATCCAATGGAATTGATGGAGATAATTTTGGCATATCTATTAACTTTCAACTCTTAGCTTTACACTTAACTTATGAGCGTCAAGTCCTTCTAATTCAGCTATTTTCATGATAGCATTCGACTCTTTCTTAAGGGCATCCTTTGAATATTTTATTATGCTGCTTCTGCGAAAAAAATGTTCAGTAGACAAACCATTAAAAAATTTTGCTGTTCCTCCCGTTGGCAATACATGACTCGGACCTGCTACATAGTCACCTACAGCCTCAGGTGTCCAACATCCTATAAAAATTGCCCCAGCAGCTGAAATTTTATTTGCAACTCGTTCTGGATTTTCGCATAATATTTCAAGGTGTTCTGGTGCATATTCAGACGCGATTTTCGCAGCTTCTTCTAAATTTCTAACTAAAACGAGAAATAATCCGTTTTCAATTACTTTTTTTAAAGGTTTTGACTTTTTTATTATATCATTTGACAATTTTTCTATTTCGTGAGCAGTTTTCTCGATGAGTTTTTTATCATTTGTAAGCAGGACAGATTGTTCAAATCCGCTTCCATGTTCAGCCTGAGATAATAAATCCGCAGCAATGAATTTTGATTTTGCGGAAGAATCAGCGATTATCATAATTTCGGAGGGGCCTGCGACCATGTCTATCCCGGTTTTTCCATAAATCATTTTCTTTGCCGCGGTCACATATGCATTACCGGGGCCAACAATCTTTTCAACTTTTTTAATACTTTCAGTGCCGTAAGCTAAAGCAGCAATTCCATATACTCCGCCAAGTCTGTAAGCCTCAGTTATTCCAGCATTTTTCATTGCAAAAAGTATGGCATCTGGAATCTTTCCTTTCTCTCCTGGGGGTGTTGTAGCTACTATTTCTTTAACACCTGCAATTTTTGCAATAGCGATAGTGTGTATTGCGGTAGAAACAAGAGGTGCCGTCCCTCCGGGAATATAAACAGCAACTCTGTTGAGAGGTGTGAATTTTTCCCCTAAAATAACACCTTTCCGCGGAGAAAATCTATAACTTTTAGGAATTTGTCTCTTCGCAAAATCTTGAATATTATTAATTGCAAACAGTATGCTTTTTTTCACTTCATCATTAAGATTTTTTTCCGCTTCTTTAAATTCATCTTCCTTTATCCTGAACATATCCTTTTGTAATTCTATACCATCGAATTTCCTTGCGAACTTCGCAACTGCTTTATCCCCTTTTTGCGCTACTTCCTCAAGAATCAGAGAAAGCTCTTTTTCTATTTGCTTTGGATAAGCGTCTCTATTAAAAAGAGCAAAAAGGCTGTTCAAATCGTTTTTATTTTTTGTATCTAAAATCTTCATTAATCGCTTTCCATGATAAGTTCAAAATGCTATAATCTATCATCAGTAAATATATATTCAAAAATACTTTTAAAATTATGAGATGTGTCTCAGGATTGGAATCAAAGTAAGTGAGTAGCTGGGGGCATTATTACCCAGAAATGGGAAGAATTTTATTTTTTCTCATTTGAAGAAATTCCATCTTAATTCCTATTTACACGATATGAGCAATTCAGTATTAATTCATATTTTTGCGTTTTCTGAGTCTGATGTGTAGGATGAGAGGGGAAGGACTTAAATTTTTCGTTTCTTGTCCTACTCTTTGTAAGAAATTGCAGCAGGCTCATCAGTTACTAATGAGGTCATCATATTGTTTACATTCTCTGGTAGGGATGGCTCTCCGAGCCGTCCGCAGCGGTTTCGGCGAAACCGGCCATTAGCCGGATTCGTAAACTATTCAATTGATATCGCTGGCATCGTGGAGGACGGTTAGTTCCTTGGATAGATTCATCGGCTTGAGTTCCTTGGCATAGGACGCATGGCCATCGGCAAAGATGATGTTCGTCCCCCTGAAATGCCGTTTCTCGTAGTTGTAGTTGCTGTTCATTGCATTCTCGCTGGTATTCCAATCGAGTCCTGTTATTCCCGGCAACTGACCGAAGTATGTACAACTGCGCTCGATGAGGCCGTCGAGAAAGGCGACGGTTAGGCTCGGCCTGGCAATCTTATACCAACTTCTGACAGTTGCGTAGAACTGGGTGGAGCCCAATTGCTGGTTACATGCTATTGCTCCTCTGTTGTAGGCGTAATCCCCTTTCCATTTTGTGTAAGAGGGACAAAATTCAACGCTTGATGCCGATGGGACGAGATTCCCTTTCCTCCAATATTCGGCGATTCTGGAGACATGGTTTTGATTCCAGCGAGACGATGCACCCTCTCCGAGGTAGGGCATGTATCCACTCCAGTCGTCGGCATAGTTTTGAAATCCATAATACAATTGTTTCATGTTGCTCTTGCATAGCGACATCTTCGCTGTGTCCTTCGCGCTCTTGAGCGATGGCAGTAACAACGCTGCGAGAATCGCAATTATCGCAATCACAACCAACAATTCAATCAAAGTGAACTTACTACTCATTTTTTCTCTCACCATTTTCCACCTCCTATATTATTCTTTTGCCTTTTGAATTAACTAGATATGGTATTGAAAGTTCAATAATGGATTTTCCCTCTCCCTCGAAAAGTTTCCTAAGAACTGAAACCGCCTTTTTGGCTATATCAGCACAGTCAATTTTCATGCTGAGGCATCCTTCCAAAGGAATATTCGCATCACAACCAATTATTAAAACATCTTCCGGAATGCGATATCCCATCGATGCAAGAATAGAATATAGCTTTGCAGCGATGACATCGTTCTCGCAAAAAACAGCGTCCACTTTATTTTTTCTTGACCTTGACAGAAAATCAGCGAGCTCGGCCTCGTTTCTAAACGATGGCACGTTCCGAGGCGAAACAAGTTTTAAACCAGAGTCAGCAAGCGTTTCCGGAACTTTTCCGAATTTCAAAAGCGGCTTGCCCAATTCCACACATTCCGTATAGTAATCAGATAAAATGGCCACTCTCGTCCTGCCTGTAGAAATAACGTAATTAGTTGCATCAATGTAACCCGAGTCAAAGTCACATATCACATTACCTGCATTGTGAATTGAATATTCCGGAGCATTGATTGTAACAACCTTCTGAGAGTTTGCCAAAGACCTTACCATCGTTTCATCAACCGCATAACAAAATATGCACGCACAAGAGTGTAGTGTTTTGTTTATCTCAATCAAACGAGAGGGCTGAGTGCAGAGAAGTGGCTCGAACCCGGCAGAAACAAGACAATCCGAAATGTTAATAGCGAGAGAGCCAAAATAAGCCTCATTCATCTTTATCACAGATATTGGAACAAGATTCAAGCTCTTTACGCGTAAACCTCGCGCCAATATGTTTGGCGTGTAAGAAAGCTTTTTCGCAGATCTTATAACACGATCTCTTATGTAGTGTCTGACACTGGAATCACCTTGCAATGCTTTTCGCGCAGTGTTTAAAGCAACACCAGCATCCTCAGCAACATCTTTTAATGTCATAACAGACCTCAAATAATTTTAATATCGATATTATAATTGATATCGACATCAATTTCAAGTTTTTTTTTGTTTTTTACCTAAATTTTCCATTGAACCTTAAAAAATATCCTGAGAAATCTTTAGTTAAAAGGTATAACAGCAATAGATTTGGCAGGCTATTTTCCAATTTTTTTTGGAAAATGTACTCCATATTACCTGAGGCATCCAAATACTTTTATTAAATGATTGAATGAAATATTTGCTTCCTTTTATCGATAGAACTACAAAATTAATAAGATTTAAAATAATTTCTAAATTAAAGGGCTAATAATTATCGTTCACGGAAGATTAAGAAAAAAACTTGAATTTCATTTTTCTTGCCTTATAATAACTAATGAAAAGCACTCACGAGTTATATGTTAAAAAAAAAGCAAAGATTAAAGAAGAAAATTTCTATCAATGATGTAGCAACGGCCCTTGGAATCTCACGAGGCACGGTGTCCAGGGCCTTCAATGATAATCGTAAAGATATAAATCCTGAAACACGTCAACGCATTCTTGAAGCAGCCAAAAGAATGGGATATTATCCAGATATGAGTGCCAGAAGGTTAGTAAAAGGAAAAACAGAGTGCATAGGAATAATTGTGCCAGATTTAAGAAATCCATTTTTATGTGAAATGGTAACAGAAATAGAAAAGTATACAATATCAAAAGGATATTCTGCCTTATTATCTCTGGTCGATAATAACATTGAAAATCAGGAGAAAATTCTCACACGAATGAAATCCGGACAAGTTGATGGGATAATAATCACCCCTTGTGAACATAGAAAAACTGTACAAATGTTAAACAAAGTGGCGTCTCAAAAACCTCTCGTTTCCTTAAAGAAGATTTTTGGACTTAAATGTGATATTGTAAGTTTCGACGATTCTTTAGGAGTTCAAATGATGACAGAATACTTAATATCAAAAGGACATAAAAAAATCGTCTATTTATGTCCGGAAGAACCAGAATTAACAGTACAGGTCAGATTTACGGCATACAAGATGAGTATGGAAAACGCCTCTTTAGAAAGTAAGGTTGTTAATTTATGCACTGAAGATAGGGATTCAGATCAGTATATTGAGATGATAGAAGGAATTTTTAACTCTCCGTATTCTCCGACTGCGATTTTCGCATACGACGATATGATTGCTATTAATCTTATAAAAACCCTTAAAAATATGGGTGTAAAAGTGCCGGATGATATCTCAATTGTTGGTTTTGATAATATTTCTTTTGGTGAAATGATAGACCCTCCGTTAACTACCGTAGCAATAGATGGAGCAGCACTCGGTAAAAATGCTGTTGAGACAATATTCTCAAAAATAGAAAATCAACAAGGTTTTGAAAGTATTCACGAATTAAAGTTGATACCTAAGTTAATAGAAAGAGCCTCTGTGTCGCAAGCAAGGTAAAACAGTGCCCCCTGTAATTTATTGAAAAATTCCTAATTATATCGCGTTTTGCGATAAATCTACCTCCTCATTGCTTTCCCCCTGTGCTTAGTTCCAAATTCAATGAGACCTGGCATTTCTAACTGTTTGTATATGTTTAATGCACAAGAAACTCTACCTATTATCCTGTGACACTCATATACAAACATAAATAAAC
>ERZ795046.1096-NODE-1096-length-29169-cov-9.239369_pt1 | contig 29169 bp, 28 predicted proteins | sample MGYA00375130_ERZ795046 | MGnify/ENA primary metagenome ERZ795046 (study PRJEB30175, sample SAMN05720202) | activated sludge metagenome | isolation source: anaerobic digester from wastewater treatment plant | place: Japan | collected 2015-05-15 ...
AATTAATGAGGCAACGACTGTATCTTTATATAGATTTATTAATGAAGCAACAGGTATAAGATGCTTTATAACTGAGGGATATTGAGAGTTATTCCTGTGATATAGAAACTTCTCTGCTTATCCTGCTGAACCATCTGTATATCCACTCATTGGCAAACTTTCTGTTATCGCAGAATACAAACTGTATATCTGGAAAACTGACAAAAAGGTCTGCAAGGATTTCAGCAATATAGGTGGGCTTATAAAAATTATTTTTCTTTGGGTTGATAAAGTCAGCATATGGGGATTCAAATACAACTGCCCTGTACCTGAATTGCCTCATCTCCTGTAGGGATATTTTTAAAACATCATAAGTGGATATCTCATGGATAAAATTATCCAGCGTTTTTCTTTCCACTACTGCTATTACTTTTCCATCCTTTACAAGTCCATAATCACCAACAGGAAGGTTCTCTTTTTTTATTATGGCTTTTTCAAATCTATAAGGATACCGCTCTCTCTTGTCAAGTATCACTTCAAGTACCAGTTCTTTACTACCTTTAGGAATATAGGCACCTTTTCTTCTTATCTTTGCTGATGACTGGGTAATCCAGAATATCTGCTCGTAAAACTCTCCTGGCTTTGTTTTATACTCCTTTTCAAGAAAGAGAAACCAGCACCTCTTTTTTATCTTCCTGTTGAGAAGAATCTCCATCTTCTTGCCATATTCTCTTTTTGATAATATGTTACATATCTCAATGGGTTCAATCGCAGGTAGTTCCTTCTCATCAAAATGTCCTTCCCTGAGGCAGTAAATTTGCTTATTTGGACCAGGCCATCTATCCTGAACATTTAGACAGAGGAAATGGGAAGGGTATTCTTCAATGTAAAGTTTATAGGGGAATCTGGGATTAGAATTGGAGAATAACATCCACCTTAACGATGACATTTTTTAATCTCCATTCTTAAACACTGAAACACGTAAATATAAGTTATAAGTCAAAAGTAATAAGTCAAAAGTCAAAAGTAATAAGTAATAAGTCAAAAGTCAAAAGTAATAAGTCAAAAGTAATAAGTAATAAGTCAAAAGTAATAAGTAAGTCAAAACTTAAAAGTCAAAAGTAATAACTGTTTCTCGCTACTCTCTCCATAAACGTTCAGCATATACCCATGCTTATTATAACTTCAACTTCCTTCTTTATCAATCTTTTACCTAAAAGTCAATAGAAGTAAAAAGCGAGATATAAATCAGATTAAAATATGGAATGGAGATGCCTTTTCAAGAAGTATTGCCAGTCAAAGTACTTATTTAGAACCATTGCTTCATAAATTATTCTTCTGGAAGGGTCTTTATCTAAAAGAATAGTACTGTTGTTTATAATATCAAATGCAAGAGAGGGTTCCTCAAGGGTGTTCAGGACTATTATGTCAACGGCATCAGTTTTTAGGATAGCGGATAGTTCTGCCTGGATAGTAAATCTAATCCATGGGTTTTTCTCTACAGGGTACTGGTTGAAATATATAGCAATGTCCCAATCACTTCTTTGATTGTTTTTATTTGTGTTTCTGGAACCAAATAGATAGGCAAACATCACAGATGGCTTCGTTTCTAAAACATATCTTATCTTTTTTATATTATTTTTCATTTGCCTTTTATAAGTTCAAGAAATTTCTCCACATCCTTAATGCCTGTTCTTAAAAACTTTTCCAGTTCACCAACAGTATTTTTAGTATAGTCGTGAGAAAGAAAATTTCTCAACCCTGCTATGTAAACGAATTTATGGGCAAAATCTTCTGGAACTATTTTATTTTCACCTAATTTGTAGATTATTTCGCTATAAGTTAGAGGTTTTGAGAAGCCCTTTTTGACAATCAACAGATCTGAAATATCAAGAACTATTTCACAGCATAGATAAACAGACCTTTCTACAATTTTTTTTATATCCGTTGAGCGATAAAGTCCTTTAATGAATTTTTCTTTGTTGTCTTTTAAGTATTTTAATTCTTCCCTTAATCTTTCAATCTTTTCAAATATAATTGGCTCTTTATCGCGCATATTATAAATAATACCACAATTCCAGCAGTAGCGTCAATTTTGTTGAACCTGATTTTATCTGCGGGGACGGTAAATTGTATTAAGGATGTGCCTGGAATATACCATCTGAGCGGAGGGGGTGGGATTCGAACCCACGGTACCGCCTTTCGACGATACAACGGATTAGCAATCCGCCGCATTAGACCATCTATGCTACCCCTCCTTTATACACTATTATAACCCCAAAAATCCCTTCCATCAACATTTTAGATTGACAGAAAGTAGTATTTTTAGGGATAATGAGAGATATATAGAAAGGAAGATATGGAAAAATTTGATGTGATAGTGATAGGGGCAGGACCTGGTGGTTGTATGGCTGCTATTAAGGCAGCAGAGAGAGGAAAGAAGGCTCTTCTTCTTGAGAAGAACAGCGAGATAGGAAGGAAACTTCTCCTTACAGGAAACAGAAGGGGCAACATTACAAACCTTGAAGATATAGATACATTTATTACAAAATATAGAAACGGGCAGTTTCTCAGGAATGGTTTTGCAAGGTTTTTCAGTGAGGACCTGGTAGAATTTTTTGAAAGCAATGGACTGTCACTAAAGGTTGAAAGGGGTAACAGGGTATATCCTGAAAGTGATAATGCTGCTGATATAGTGCTGGTTCTTAATAATCTCCTGAAAAGAGCAAAGGTACAGGTCTATTTCAAAAAGAGTGTTTCCCGCATCATACCCAGAGATGGTTTCTTTGAAGTAATCACATCTGACAGGAAGAAGTATTATACAGATAAAGTTGTTATCGCCTGTGGAGGAAAAAGTTTCCCTTCCACAGGTTCTGATGGTTCCGGATATAAACTGGCAGAGAGATTGGGACATACTATTATAAAGCCGGTTCCTGCACTCTGTGGAATAGAAATAGAAAAGGGTTATCTGACAAAGCGGTGCGCAGGTATTGCACTTAAAAATGTAAGGGTTTTTGCCTTTCTTAATGGAAAGAAGATAGGAGAGGAGTTCGGAGAGGTATTATTCACTCATTACGGATTCAGTGGTCCTGCAATTCTAAATATAAGCGGTGATGTATCAGAAAATATTGATAAAGGTAATATAATCCTTTCTATCAATATAAAACCAGCCCTATCAAGTCAGCAACTGGACAACCGTCTTTTAAGAGAGATAAAGGAAAACGCAAATAAACAACTGAAAAATATGATGAGAAACCTTTTACCATCAGGAATGATAGATGTTTTTCTAAGATATACAGGACTGGATGGTGAAAAAAAGGTAAATCAGATTACATCAGAAGAGAGAAAGATTTTAGTTGAATGCCTTATGAGTTTCTCTTTCAAGGTAAAGGCAGTAAGACCATTTGAAGACAGTATGGTGACCCGTGGTGGTGTTAGTGTCAAAGATATAAATCCTAAGACAATGGAATCAAAGATAGTTCCAGGACTTTTTTTTGCAGGTGAAGTGATAGATATTGACGGGAAGACAGGTGGATATAACCTTCAGGCAGCATTTACTACTGGCTATCTTGCCGGTATTTCTGTTTAGAAAAGTTTCTTATATAATATTTTTCTCCCTGATACTCAATCTCCCGTATCTCTCCCTTTTTCAATAATTTCTCTATAATACCCTGGTAATCTCCTGCCTTTTTTATGAGTTCTTCTACCTGCTTTTTACTCATAGGATGCACCGACACAGTATTAACTATATCTTTTTCAACATCTCCTGTGAACCCAAAACTACCACTTCCGCTTCCCGTTATCAGTTCTGTTTTTATTCCATAACCTTTGAAGGTCTCATAAGCATATAATACCCTTTCTTCTGCAGGTGGACTGACCCACTTTTCAGCAGGAGGTCTTGTCGGTATGCCAATATATGCAACAGAAGGTTTTATGTTTGATATGAAAAGTGCTGTTTCTTCTATTGTTTCTTCCGAGTCGTTAATGTCCTTTACCAGCAGTGTCTCAGTAATTAAGATTCCCTTAAACTCACACGAGAATTTTTTAATTCCTTCAAGTATCCTGTCAAGGACAAGTCCTTCAACAGGTCTGTTGATTTTTTTCCATATATTCATATTCACCGTATCTATTTTAAGTGAAACGAGGTCTGCATTTTTCAGGTCTCTTCTTACGTCACTTTTCCATAAAAGGGATGCGTTCGTGATAACAGCCACAGGTATATTAAACTTTTTAAGTGCTGCTATCTCTTTCCCTAAGTTGATATCAAGTGTTGGTTCTCCGTCAGGCACAAAGGATATAAAGTCAATATTCTCATTTTTTTCTTTGAGATTTTTTAGTACAATAGAGACATCAGAGACAATCCTTTCAATTGTATAAAACTCTTTTCTCTCTGCAGAAAAGTTTCTTGTTTCTCCTATCTGGCAATAGACACAGGAATAACTGCATATTTTGGGAGGTATATTGTTTATTCCCAAACTCTGTCCTAAACGTCTTGAAGGGACAGGGCCAAATACAATTCTATCTTGCATACATCTATTTTAATCCATCTTTTTTAATTAGAGAAATAAGGTTAAAGGGCATAAGTTCCTAACAAATACCCATCCTCCACTGAGACATTGGCGGACTTACGCCGCAAGAGGGAGAGAGGAAAAGTATTATTTATGTACCCTCTCAGGAAGACAGGTTTTATCCAGAAGATATGTATGTTATAATAATTACTCAAAAAGTAAGGGGGATTTTTATGAAGATTGTTGTATGTATTAAACAGGTGCCCGATACATTTGAGGTGAAGATAGACCCTGAAACGAAAAGGATTGTGAGAGAAGGCGTGGAGAGTATCATAAATCCATATGATAACTATGCAATAGAAGAAGCCGTGAGATTAAAAGAACGTTTTGGGGGGACTGTTACAGCAATAACGATGGGTCCCCCGCAGGCAGAAAAGGCACTTCGTGATGCCATTGCAATGGGGGTTGATGATGCTGTTTTGTTGAGTGATGTGAAGTTTGCCGGAAGTGATACACTTGCTACATCTTACATCCTGAGTTGCGGGATAAGAAAAATTGGGGATTTTGATGTTATTGTCTGTGGTAGAGAGACCCTTGATGGAAGCACAGGACAGGTTGGTCCTGAGATTGCCTATCACCTTAACATTCCATACATTACCTATGTAAGTAAAATAAAAAACATCTCGGATGGTGTAATGGAATGTGCCCGCCTTATGGAAGACCACTACGAAGAAATTAAAGTGCATCTTCCTGTCTTAATTACTGTTGTTAAAGAGATAAACCAGCCACGAATTCCTTCTCTAAAAGGGATGTTGAAGGCGAAAAAGGCACAGATTAATGTATGGAAATGTGATAATATAGAAGGAGAAGTGTCCTGTTATGGTCAGGATGGTTCTCCCACAAGGGTTGTTGATGTATGGACAGAGCATATGAAGAAGGAAGGTAAAAAGGTTGAAGGAGATACTGAAAAACTTGTTGATACACTTATTGAGGAACTTAAAAAACTGGGGGTTCTGTAATGGCTATCCGAATAATCTATGAAAAGTGTACACTCTGTAGACAGTGTATAGATACCTGTCCTTTTGGTGCTATAGAGATAAAAGATGATAAATTGTTTATAAATGAAAACTGTAATCTGTGCGGGCTGTGTATAAAAACCTGCCCGGAGAATGCCCTTGAAAAAGAAGAAAAAGTTATTTCAACCACAGACCTATCACAGTATAAAGGTATATGGTTCTTTGCAGAAAGCAGGGATGGAAAACTCTGTCCTGTTGCATTTGAGATGTTAAACGCATCACTTAAACTTAAAAAAGACCTTGGAGAGTATGTTGCAGGGGTGCTTATAGGAAGCAATGTGAAATGTCTTGCATCGGAACTTGGAAGGAGAGGTGCAGATAAGGTATATGTGATAGAAGACCCCTTGCTTGAACACTTCCAGGAAGAGACATATGCCACTGCTATGGCACAGTTAATAAAAAAGTATAAGCCGGATATTGTAATTGCAGCAGCCACTATGATGGGAAGAGCATTTATCCCTTCTGTTGCGGCAAGGATAAAAACAGGACTTACTGCTGACTGTACTGATGTAAATATTGACCCTGAAACAAAACTTCTTATCCAGACAAGGCCTACATTCGGCGGCAACCTTATGGCAAGGATTATATGTAAAAACCACAGACCGCAGATGGCAACGATAAGACCCAAAATGTTTGATGAAGCAGAGATAACAGGGGAAAATCAGGTAGAGGTTATCACAGAGGAGTTTAATAAGGATGGTCTGCAGAACAGAGTAAGTATACTCGGGAAGGAAAAGATAGAAAATGTTGTTGACCTTCAGGAAGCAGAGTTGATTGTTTCAGGTGGAAGGGGAGTGAGAGAACCGAAGAACTTTGAAATGATAAAGGAACTGGCTGACCTTTTAGGTGGTGCTGTAGGTGCTTCCCGTGCCGCTGTGGACTCCGGCTGGATTCCCTATCCCCATCAGGTCGGACAGACAGGTAAGACCGTTAAACCAAAAATTTATATTGCCTGCGGAATATCAGGTGCTATACAACATCTTGCAGGTATGCAGACATCTGACTACATCATCGCTATAAACAAAGACCCTGATGCACCTATCTTTAATGTAGCAAATTTAGGTCTTGTGGGTGATATATTTGAGGTAATTCCCGCTTTAATAAAAAAGATAAAAGAAAATAAAGGAGAATAAGATGGATATGGGACTTATTTATGCTTTGACAGGGGCGGCACTTGCCGTCTTTTTATGTGGCGCTGGCTCAAGTATAGGTATTGGCTATGCAGGAAGCGAGGCAAATGGTGTCCTTTCTGAAGAGCCGGATAAGTTTGGAATTATGCTTCTCCTTGTTGCTCTTCCAGGGACACAGGGCATCTATGGCTTTCTTACCGGCTTTCTTGTATTGATGAAGGTAGGTATACTTGGTGGTACAGGTGCGGTTGCTATTACCAATCTTCAGGGTTTGCAGATTCTTATAGCCACACTTCCAATCGCTATATCAGGTTTATTTTCCGCCATACATCAGGGAAAGGTATGTGCTGCAGGTATTGCTGTTGCTTCCAAGCATCCTGAAGCGAGTATGAGGGCACTGGTATATGGTGCACTTGTTGAGACATACGCAGTTCTTGCGCTTGTCGTTTCTATATTCCTTCTATTCTCTGTGAAGGTGTAATATGCTGGATAAACTTATTAAAAAAGTAATTGAAGATGCTGAAAAGAAAGCGGATGATATTGTCAGGGAAGCCGAGAAAGAACTTGAAGAAAGGTATGCTGCTGAAAGAAGTGTGATAGATAAGGAATATGAGTTAAAACTGCAGGTGGAAAAAGAGAAGATAGACAGAGAGAAGGAAAGGAAGATAGACAGTTTTATTATGGGAAGGGAAAAGGAACTGCTTGCCCTGAGGAACACCTTTATAGATGAGGTTTTGAAGAGGGTTCAGGGAAAATTCAATGACTATGTGAATAAAAATATGAAAGAGATAGTCAATTCTTTCTGCAAGGATATTAAGGAGAAGGATTATAAAGTCAGGGTGCCTGCAGATGCAGATGTACACATAGAGGGCGTGAAGGTAGAGAAGGACACTTCAATAAAAGACGGATTCATTATCTTCTCTTCAAAATGGGAAGTTATTTTCAACTGGGAGAGTGTTAAAAAATCTATAGAAGAGAAATTAAGGGAGAAAGCAGGCAAACTCTTTTTACAGAAAAATGGACAAACAGGACGACCTTCTTGAGGAATGCAGAAAACAGGCAATACAGTGTAAAAGATGTAATCTCTGGAGGTCAAGAAAGAATGTGGTATTCGGTGAAGGCAGTCCTGATGCAAAGATTGTCTTCGTAGGGGAAGCCCCAGGATATAATGAAGATATAAAGGGTATTCCCTTCTGTGGTAAGGCAGGGGATATCCTTGATATACTTCTTTCCTCTATAAATCTTAAGAGAGAAAGTATTTATATAACCAATATAATAAAATGCAGACCACCTGAAAACAGGGACCCTGAAGATGAAGAAGTCAAGGAATGTACTACGTATTTAGAAAGACAGTTGGAAATAATCAATCCATCTGTTATATGCTGTTTAGGCAGGCACTCTTTAAGATATTTTATAAACAGATTCTCTTTGAAAGAGAAGGGTTCCATAACTGCCTTGCATGGCAGGGTGTTTGAGAGCGGGGATGGTTTATTTTCCAGTATAAAGATAGTGGCACTCTATCACCCTGCGGTTGCAGTGTATGACCCGGGAAAGATGGAATTATTAAAAAAGGACTTTCAGGTTCTTAAAAATTTTTAACTTTTTACTTTTGCCTTTTTAGTTTTTACTTTTGCCTTAATCTTATGAATATATTAAGTGTGAGTGGAAGGATAAAGTCCCTTGAGAAGAAGTTTCTCACGGATGATGATATTGCAAGGATAGTTAATGCAAAGACATTGACAGAGGTCGCCGGTATTCTTGCCAGTACACACTATCAACTACCCTCAATAGCAAAACCAGAAGATATCTCCGACTATTTTCACATAATTATACTGAACCTTATAAGGGATATGCAGAAGTCATTACCTGAAAAACTATACCACTATCTGCTACTACGATATGACTTTTATAACCTTAAAGTTGTCCTTGATAACTACAGAACCGGTAAAGAGAGTAGAAATTATGTTCCTTATTCTTCTGTTGACTACTTCACACTGAAAGAGGCATTCATTAAAAACAATTTCAAGGATATACCTTCACACCTTAAACCACTTGTTGCCTTTATATCAAAAAACAGGGATAAAGAAGATGTGATGCTTCTTGCAAAATGTATATACTGGGAGACAGCAAAAAATCTTGTAAAGACACAGCGCTCAGATTTTATTGATGGCTATATAAAAATAGAGATAGACCTTTCCAATATAGGGACATTTATACAGCAACAGGTCGCAGGTAATCCGTTGGATTTAAGTTCCATAGTGGATGGTGGGAGAATAAAAAAGGAAAAGTATGTCAGGGAAGATGTTTTATGGAGTGCTGTGAATATGACATATCACATAAAGACGCCCATTACTGTAGATGAATATGATAATGTGAAATACAACCTTATAATGGGATATATCAGAAATAGCAGGGTAGTTCCTTATGGTATTGAGACCATCTTTTCTTATTTTTTAGCAAGACAGATTGAGATAGACAATTTGAAACGGTTGATACTCGCGAAGTTTTATAACATAGAGCCAGATGTACTGGACAACTGGAAATTGCCTGCATACCAGTATAGATAAGAAAGGAGAAAAGCCGATGTCGTATAAAATAGGAAAAGCGATAATGAATCTTGAAATGACAGAGAGGGTAGGTCGCACAGAATATTTTGACCATACAGAGTTTGTCCGTTTACTTACAGGATTTGACCCGTTAAGCAAGGATGAAGAAGAGGCAGTTAAGGCATGGCAGAAGTTTTATCAGTGGGCTGGCTATGATTTCTTATGGACTGACTGCGATGGCCCTGTATCATGGGATAAATTAGGTAGAACCACTGATATGGGGCATGCGGTCTACGCAGAAAAAGGTATGGATTTCAGGGATACATTAAAATGTCCATTCAGGACCCCTGAGGAGGTGCTGAATTTTGATGCTGCAGAAGAATATGGAATACCTGATGTTGATGAAAGGGCAGAGTTTTATCAACAGATATATGATGAAAGAAGAAAAAATTTTCCGGATATGGTAATGCCTGGCGGCTATTATAAAACCATTATCTCCGGTTGTATCCAGGCATTTGGCTGGGATATGCTTTTACTATCAGCCGGAGTCGACCCGCAACGATTTGGTGAGTATGTGCTGGAAGGATTTTTTAATCTTACACTTGCCAATATAAAGGCATGGTCAAAAACAGGGATAGATGTGTTTATCTCCCATGATGATATGGTATGGAGCCAGGGGGCAATCTTTCATCCTGACTGGTACAGAAAATATGTTTTTCCCCGTTATAAAAAATTATGGCAACCACTTAAAGAAAAAGGAATAAAGGTTATATTCTGTTCAGATGGTAACTTTACTGAGTTTGTTGATGATATTGCTGATGCAGGTGCAGATGGCTTTATATTTGAACCACTTACAAGTTTAGAATACATAGTTGAAAGATATGGTAAGACCCATGTAATAATGGGAAATGCTGACTGCAGAATTCTTACATTCGGGACAAAAGAAGAGATAGAGGCAGAAGTGAAACGGTGTATGGATACAGCAAAGCAATGTCCTGGATTTTTTATGGCTGTTGGAAATCATATACCATCCAATGTTCCGGTTGAAAATATATATTATTACTTTGACTGCGTAAATAAATATGGAAGGAGATGAGAATGACATCAAGAGAAAGGGTAAGAAAGGCAGTGCTTTTTGAGGGACCGGACAGGGTTCCCTGGGACCTTCCTGAAAGATGGGGTTCAGATTTTTTATATACAGGCTGCGACCCTGACCCTGACTGGCACCCCGATGTCCAGACAGATACGAGGTGGGAGGATGAATGGGGCTGTATATGGGAAAAACTACCTGGTGATAAAACGATGGGGCAGGTGACATATCATCCTCTTGATAACTATACAAAACTTTCCAGCTATTGTTTCCCTGATTATGAGGATAAAAGGAGATATGAAAGTGTAAAAAGGGCAGTTGATGAAAACAGGGAAGAGAAGTTTGTGCTGGCAGGTATTCCTCTCAGTTTAATACATCGCCTTGAATATCTTCGCGGTCATGAGGCGGCTTGGACAGACCCTTATCTTTATCCTGAACAGCTTGATAAACTTCTGGATAAAATCTGTGAGATAAACATAACAGTGATAGAACGTCTTTCAGAAATAGGTGGAGTTGATGGTATTATTTCCTGTGATGACTGGGGACTGCAGAACCGCCTTATGGTCAAGCCGGAGGTGTGGGATAAGGTATGGAAGCCAAAGTATAAGAAGGTATACAGTTTTGCAAGGAGTAAGGGGATACTTACTTTTCTTCACAGCTGTGGCTATATCATAGATATACTCGGTGGACTTATAGAGGCAGAGTTAAATGTTATCCAGATGGACCAGCAGGAGAATATGGGTGTTGACAGGTTAAGTGAACTTTATGGTGGGAAGATATGCTTCTGGTGTCCCGTGGATATACAGAATACAATGGTAAGGGGAACCATTGAAGATGTTAGAAGGTATGCAAGAAAACTCATAGATGCTTTTGGAAGATTTAATGGTGGTTTTATAGCAAAGTGGTATCCTTCACCTGAAGGACCCGGACACACATGGGATAAGATAGAGGCAATGGCAGAAGAATTTGTCAGTTACGGTTCTGTATTTTATAAAAACGATTAAGGTTGCTTCTCTGTCTTTTTTTCAAGAAGATACTTCGCCTCTTCATATACATCGCTGTATGGATAAAAAAGAACTATCTGCATAAGAACATATCTTGCCTTTTCTTCTTCCCCTCTTTCTGTGAATATCTTAGCAAGGTTAAGCAAGGCATTATCAGCAAGTTTACTGAATGGATATGTAATTATAAAGTTTTTGTATGCTATGGATGCTTCATAAAGTAAATTGTTGTTTACAAGAACCTGTGCTATCTCATACTGGAACCTTTCCGGCAGGGTTATCTCAGGGTATTTTCTGATAAGTTTTGCATAAAGTTCAGAGGCATTGTGCTTGTTTTCTTCTGCCATTGCTTCTAAAATTTTTGACCGCATCTCTTCTATCTCTCCATACTCCTCCATACCCCTCTGAATAAACTGCTTTCTGCCCAGTATCTGAAAGAGCATGTTTTTACCCATTTCAACATTTTCCCTGTATTTTGCCTCAATGTAGAGTTTTGTCCCTATCCCTATAACCATACCATATACGAACCCTGCAAAGTGTGCACCAAAAGCAACTGAACTTGTAGTAATTCCCTTACCCGCAAGAAATGTAGATACTGCCTGCTGGAGAAACCACAGAGCAAGCCAGACATAAGAATATAACTCAAACTCTCCAAATCTTACAATAATTGCAAAGAAAAAGTATTTAAAGATAATGGCGCTTTTTGGGAAAAGTACTGCATATGCACCAAGGACAGCAGATATCGCACCTGATGCCCCTATAGTAGGGACATCTTTCATTGCTTCAGGTATGAGGACAGAATAAAGAAGAGCAGCAAATATCCCACCTGAAAGATAGAAAAGAAGAAACAGGATGTGTCCCCACCTGTCCTCTATATTGTCTCCAAATAACCAGAGATACCACATATTAAATCCAAGATGCAAAAGTCCACCATGGAGAAACATTGATGTAAAAAGAGTTATCAGAGAAAATCGTGAGGGGATGAAACCATACTGGTTTACAATCCCTATATATTCGGGTCTTATCCCGTAAAGGAAAAAGATGAGAACATTTACTGCAATAATAGATACAACGACGGAAGGAAACCTTTTTATACCAAACTCATCCCTTACGGGAAAGACAAAAAACATTCTATCACCCTGCTTTGAATGTCATAGCAACAAATGAGAGCGGGGGTAACTGACATATCGCCTTACCATCAGAGACCTTTACCTCCTTAAACTCTCTTGATACAATCACATCTGGCTTCTCAAAAGAGTTTGCTGCTTTAGTGTCATTTCCTGTGATAATTTCTGCTCCCTCTAAAGATAAGATATCAATATCAGCCGGGTTAATTAAAACTTCTGCTTTTTCAGTAATACCTCTATTTACAGCAAATATATGCAGTTTGCCATCCCCCAGTATAGCACTGGCATCTATATAGTTAACTGAACCATAAGAAGGACTTTCATAAAAAGGTCCCTCAATATGAAGTTGTAAGGAGACCCCCTTCCTTCTCTTTGATACCATCTCAAATGGATAAAAGATGGACTGAATAAGCAGGTCATCTCCTTTTGTTATAACAGGAGCAATTACATTGACTATCTGTGCGAGATTGGCTATTTTTAACATATCAGAATGCCTTATAAAACTATTGAGAAAGCCAGCAACAACAAGTGCATCTTCAAGGTTATATATCTCTTCCAGAAGGTGTGGTGCAAATTGTCCTTTGCCATTGCTTTCATGGTTTTTATACCAGACGTTCCACTCATCAAAACATAGATATACCCTCTTTTTGCTTCTTTTCTTTGCCTGAACAAACCTGCAGCCACTATCCATTTCTTCTATCTGTTTATCTATGGAGTTTGTTACAGCAAGGAAGTCAGATGTGTCATTATTGTAATTTCCAACATATCTGTGTAAACTTATATAGTCAGCAAATTCCCATATATATTCAAGTACCTCTCTATCCCACTCCATATATGTAGGCATAGAAATACCACAGGAACCACAGACAATAAGTTCTATTGTGCTATCCACATCCTTCATTATTTTAGCCGCCTGCTGTGCCTTTATCACATAGTCACGAGCTGGTAGATGTCCAAGTTGCCATAGGCCATCCATCTCATTCCCTAAACACCAGAGTTTTACATTGTATGGCTCTTTATTGCCGTTTGCCGCCCTCATATCAGCATATCTTGTTCCTGCAGGTAGATTACAATATTCAAGCCAGTTTCCTGCCTCTTCAGGTGAACCGGTTCCTAAATTAACTGTCAGCATAGGAGACCATTCCATCTTTTTACACAATTTAATGAACTCATCTGTGCCGAACTGGTTTGGTTCAAGTGTCTGCCACGCAAGGTCCCTCACAACAGGTCTTTTATCCTTTGGACCTACTCCATCAAGCCAGTGATAGCCAGAAGCAAAGTTCCCACCCGGATATCTCATTACAGTCATATTAAGTCGCTTAAGTGTGCTCATAACATCCTTGCGGAAGCCATCCTCATCTGCATTTATACTTTTTGGGTCATACACCCCTTCATATACAGCTCTTCCCAGATGTTCAAGAAATCCACCAAATATTCTCTCATCAACCTTCCCGATTTGAAATCCCGTATGGATGTTCAATACTGTTTTTTTCATTTACTCCCCCGTTTTTACTACCTGGTAAAAATATTATAATATAAAAGGAAAAATAACAAGTTCAGGAGGGAGAATGACAGGGAAAGAAAGGATTTTACTGGCAATGGAGCATAAAGAACCGGATATGGTGCCTGTGGGAGACCAGCTTATTGTTTCAAAGGTTGCCTCAGAGATACTGGGTAGATATGCATATACAGGTGGTGGTGAGTTTGCAAGGGATATGATAGAATTGCTTTCCAGCAATGAAAGGGAGTTCCTGGTTGATAGATATGTTGAAGATACAATAGAACTGCACACAAAACTTGACTTTGATTTCATCAGAGTGGGAACTGTCCCTTCAAAAAATTTTTACAGGGATGCTCTTCCTGTCAAGATTGATGAGAACATTTATAAATATGAAAATAAGGAGACAGGAAACTATTCCATATATAAGTTTTCTCCTGAGTCAGGTGAATTCTTTCCTGTTGAGTCATCACTTGAGAAAGAGGGTTTTACTGCACTTGAAAGGGAGATAAAAGCAATAGAAAAATTACTTGGCGATCCCATTACCTTTGATGATAAAAGCATTTTTGATGGATGGGACAGAATATACGAGAAAGTGGGGAAGGAAAAAGCCATTGCGTTTTCTACAGGTATATCAATACCTATGCAACCCATCTATCTTGAAGCAGCGCTTTCATATCCAGAATGGATTGATATATATCTTGAATACCAGACAGAATGTGCTATAGCATTTATAAAAGAAGCGGTAAAACATAGTGCGGACTTTATACTCGGTGGAGGAGACCTTGCAACAAAAAATGGGCCTGTTTATAACCCGGATATCTTCAGGAAATTTCTCATGCCTAGATATAAAAGAATTCTGGATGTTTCTCACAGTGTGGGGTTGCCGTATTTTTACAGAAGTGATGGAAACACAAGGCCATACTGGGATATGTGGTTTAATGAGATAGGATTTGACGGATATGCTGAAATAGATGCATCAGCAGGAATTAAACTTAAAGAACTGCGAGAAAAATATGGACATAGGATAGTACTTGCCGGGAATGTGGACTGTGCGAAAACGCTTGTATCAGTGACAGAAGAAGAGATTGAGAGAGAGGTTATTGAATGTATCAGAGATGCTGGGAAAGGTGGAGGGTTAATCCTTACGTCTTCTAACTCCATACACTATAATATACCAGCCAGAAATCTTGTTTATATGATAGAGTCAGCAAGAAAATATGGAAAGTATCCAATTAATCTACCGTAAGCATTAAAACTTGTATTCGGCGGTATAGGTTATCTTTATCTCCCCGTCTGCTGGCACATTTACCTCAAATACAAGGGTTGTGGCATCCTCTTTTTTATAGTCGTGGCTTTTCTGTATTACCTGCCAGTCACCCCACTGTCTTTCTATCACCTTTACCACCACAGGTTCTTTCTTATGGTTTCTCAATGTAATCTCATATGAGTCCCTGTATAGATTAGCCGTAATCTTCTTGTGGTCTGTGATTTTCCTTTCACCAACGATATCAAAGGCATTGCCTAAATAGAGGGATATTTTCTCATCCTTTGGTGTGTGGTCTATCTGGTTTTCTCCTATGAACTGAAGTGATTTATCTATATCCGCCTTATATACCTTTATCGTTCCTTTGGGGAGTGGTATGCCAAGTCCGTTTTCCTTGCTGTTTTTGAATTCTAAGTTTACTCCTACCTTTTTATTGCACTGCTGTCCCTGCCAGGCATCATAGTAATACCAGTTGTATAATGCGCCACTGTAGGTATATACCTTATTTACAGATACCTTTGGTGCTGTCAGTAAACTTATCTGTTTGGTCTGGTTGTTTTTAAGGGTGGTCCTCCTCTGGAGTTCGTAAAGGTGGTATTCAAACAGTTGTCTTTCTTCAAACTGTTCCGGCACAGCAGAACCTAATGCCTTCACTTCCATCCTGTCAGCAATTGGTGCTCTTTTCTGTACCCTGAAAACATCGCCTGCAACAAGTTTTAATGATGCATTCTCATAACTGGTCCCACTCTTGTTGTCTATCGTTACCCATCCTGTAAGGGATATGCTTTTTTCGTCGTCAGATACAGCCGCTACATAGTCAGCCACCCAGTTTAGACCACCCGTGATATAACTTACCTCAACATCATGCATACCCGGTTTATTATTTAAGAGTGACCATACGAGCGTTGGCTTTGTGATAAGTCCTTCAGGCAGTTGTGGGAATTCTATATCTCTTATGTTGCTTCTGTTTATCATAAATATAGGTCCTTTTTCTTTATCTTCAGCAAGGACAATCTGACTTCCATCATAACTTGCAAGGTATCCTGTATATTTAACATCATCCTGAGAAATAACACTTATAACCTTATCAATATACTTTGAAAGAAGTTTATCAGCACTTACAAGGTCGTACTCAAAGTTCTGTTCCAGTATCCCGCATTTATCAGGTGCTGTTATGGATTTGAAGTGGACGCTTGCCGGCTCTATCCTTGCTGCTATATCAAAAAACCGTATTTCATTTATTCCTTCTTTCAGGTTGATACTCCGTAAATCCCTTACGAGAGCAAAGTTCTGGTTATACACGGTCAAACTTACATCTTTCCTTTTCATCTCTTCAGCCAATCCTGTAAGAGAAAGGCAGATAAGTCCTGCTATGACTCCAAATATCACTTTTCTTTTCATCTTTCACCCCCGGTTTTTATACTTTTTATGTCTATCTTTCCTGAAAATACCTTCACAAATGGTTTTTTGTTTTTTATACCTGCAAGTCCATATCCCGTGGCGGTACAGAAGAAGCAGGAGAAATTTCCTTTTATAGCGGGATTGATATAAAGGGTCTTTTCCACAGCATCATAGCGTATTCCTGTCAGCCCTTGAAGTAATCCATAGGAGGAAAGAGCCCTTCCATACCAGTGGCCACACTCATATTCATCAAAGGGATTTCTCTTTGTTCCATCATATCTTTTTCTCGCTGTCCGCACTATCTCAAGTCCCTCTTTAACTTTTCCCAGCATCATCAGGTGTGAAGCCACCTGATACTCAAATCCTGTCCATACTTCATCACTGTAAGGGAAGGGGAATGTTAACTTTCCTCCTTTTGGCCAGGTGCAGAGCAGAAGTCCACCTTCATCACCTAATGCATACCCTGGTCTCTGAGGATTGATATGATTGAATAAAGATTTTTTGAAGTTATACCTGAATACAGATTGTAGATGTCTCTTTACCTTTTCATTATCAAGTATATCACTGATACCACATACCTCCGCCATCCATACTCCTAAAACACCATCAGCGAGGCATCCCTTTCCATACTGTTTTCCCGGTCCCTCTTTCTTTATAACATCCATTACCTCATCAATCCACGCAAGGTAGAGTCCAGCATATCTGGTTTTTTCATAGAGATTGCGTATTGCCTGTTTGTCTTCTGTAAATCTCTTCTCCGTAGGGTCTTCTGCTTTCAGCTCTTTCCACCTGATATCCTGATAGAAATACTCACCATTGAAAAGGTGGGTTTCAAGATACCTCCTTCCTTTTTCATAAAGTTCGCGATAAAGAGGAACGTCATCACCAACTGCTTCTGCCATAAGGGAGGCAGATTTCAGCGCCCCGAGATAAAAACTGCAGCACATACCATCAGGACCCCAGAACTCAATATCATATGTGTTATGGTGCGGTTCCTGGAGAATTCCTCTATGTTCAGGGTCCCATGTTTCTATACAATAATCTAAACTTTTCTTAATCTTTTCCCAGAGACCTTTAAGCCACTTTATATCACCGCTTATCCTCCAGTCCCTGTAGACCTTCAAAATACCACCTAACTGACCATCAGCTGCAGCGTGAAATCTGTGGACTGATGGACGGATGGGCAGCCATGCGCGAAACTCCTGATGTCCTTTTTCATCCTGCATTTCATTAAATTCTGTATCTCTTAAAGTCCGCTCAAGGTTCGGGAAAAGGTGTGGTATTGCCTGTGCATAGTTCCATACATGGGTACAGGACCCATGACAGCAGCCAACGGTATCACAACATCCTTCCCAGCACCACAACCTGCCATCTGTCTGCCGCAGAACTGTCGGGGACTTAAGTATAGAAAGGTTTGCGGATACAGCATCAATGATTTCTACCGGTATAGATGAACTATAAAAACACTCTGTGAATTTTGAAGTCTCTTCTTTTAATCTATTATAATTATCCTCCCAGTATGCAGATATTTCCTGGATATCATTAAATCTACCTGCATACCATGGCTTATAACACTCTTTTGTGCTGTCATCTCCTATCCGCAGGTTGCTGTTCGGGACATACCAGCAAAAGAGGAGTTTTACTGTTTTTTTAGAATGAGGAGGAATTTGAAGAGGCAGATATATACTGGCTCCAGGACTGGGTGGTTCATCTTCCTTAAAAGGTGGATTGGAAATGATATGAGATTTTTCTATTTCTTGCCATAGTACAGTTAGAAGGTCAAACCCTTCCACCCTGAACCATCTGCAATTAATACCTGGTATTTCTTCTATAACCATAGCACAGAAACTACCTTTATCATATGGCTTCTCATCAGTCCCATTCTGATAAAGGATAAATCCATTATTTTTCATTTCTCCAACACCACAACCAGTTTTTTCAGTCGCAAGAAAGTTTTTTGAATGGAATGAATAAACCCCCTCAATAGCTTTTTTACCGGCATTTATAAAGGTATATTCAAGTGCAGAAACAGGTAGTGATGAATTATCTTCATCTCCTGGGATAAAAGGACTCCATCCTGTAATTTCAACCTTCATTGGTAGTCCTGGATATGCAAGTTTGACTGTCCCAAAAGGAAATTTTGCAGTGAATGCTTCTGTGAGACATCGTGGCAGTCCATAAGTAGTTCCTCCTAATCCATTACCTCCACCAGATACACCGTAAATCTTCCAATCAGGTATTTTCCCTTCAAGTATCCTTGCTGTTTCAGGGTGGTTTTTAACGCAGAAAGCGGAAAATATAAGTGGCTGGTGGAATAACTCCGGCTTATGTCTTAAAGAGATATGAGTAAAACCACCATTACCTTCTAAACATATCATACCTGCACCAATTCCTCCCATAGGGAAAGCGATATAGTTGAGATTTTCACCTGTGTAAACAGTCCCTTTTCTGTGTTTTTTTATCACTGCCATAAATCCCCCCTATTCATACAGTAGATACTTTTTTCTTTTTTCAATAAACTCTTTCAAAGCGGGCTGATATGAATTAACAATCTCATCCGCTCTTACCCCTTTCTGGAACTGCTTCCGTATTATATCACTTCCATTGACCTTGTCAAACATATCTATATTTGATGGAGACACCACAGAAAAGTTAAACCTTTCTGGATACAGATTCAGAAGTGCCTCTATTATGTGGTACCCTGTTGCCACAGGTCTGTAGTTTTTTCTATCTGTTATGATAATCCTGAATCCATTACATTCTTTATCTTTGTATAGACCGTAGAAAGGTGTGAAGTGAAACGGCTGAAATAATACCCCGGGGAGTTTTTTTCTGTTGAGATATTCAGTGATTTCTTCTGCATCAATCCACGGCGCACCGACTGACTTGAAAGGCAGGGTATATCCCACACCTACACTTGCTATCCCGAGTTCTCCCAAAATCCCTGTAACAGGATAAAAGAAGGATGAGTCCTGCTCAGGTATATGTGGTGATGTAGGTGTCCATAAAAGCCCTGTATCCTCCCAGAGCATCTCTCTTTTCCATCCATCCATCTTAATTACAGTAAGATTACAGTTGATATTCAACTCCTTATTTAAAAATAGAGCAATCTCACCAATAGTCATACCATGAACATAGGGTACAGGCACACTTCCTACAAATGACTCAAAATTTTTGTCAAGCAAAGGACCGTCTATAAGGAACCCTCCAAGTGGATTGGGTCTATCAAGGACGACAAAAAGAATGTTATTTTTTGCTGCCTCTTCCATACAGTATCTCATCGTTGAAATATATGTATATGAGCGGCTGCCTATGTCCTGTATGTCAAAAACCAAGACATCAATACCTTCAAGCATTTCAGGTGTGGGTCTCCGTGTCCTGCCGTACAAACTGAAGACCTTTATATCTTTTATTTCACCACCTTCAATAGAACCCATCTTACCGCCTTTAAGTCCATGTTCAGGTCCAAATACAGCAACAAGTTTAACATCAGGCAGATTGGATATTACATCTATTGAAGAACGGAGTTTACTATCAGTCCCTGTTTGGTTTGTTATCAGCCCTATATTTTTCCCTTTCAGAATGGTGTGGTCTCCAACAAGTATATCTATCCCCATCTTTACAGGTTTCTTCTGTGTATTCTCACCACAACAGAAAGATATTGAGAGGGGAAATATTAACAAAAATGAGAAGGATATTCTTTTCATGGTTTTGATTTTAACATACAGACAGACCTTTTTCCAGAGAAATTATTTTTGAGGTAATTCAAGGACTTGACAATAAGTTTTATATATAGTACTATAGTTCCAAATATGGAACATAATAATCTGCTGAAAAAAGGGATAGCAGTCCTTGAAGTATTAAAAGATACAGAAACTCCTTTATCTTTTGTCCAGATTCAGAAAAAATTAGCGCTCCCTAAAACTACGCTGTACAGGGTATTAAATTCACTTGTTGAAAAAAATCTGGTTTTATGTCAGGACAGAAAGTATAAACTTGGATATGGGATTTTACCACTTGCAAGAAAAGTATTATCTGAATTGCCACTAAGAGAGACAGCAAGCCCTTATCTGAAAAAATTATGTGAATACACAAAAGAAACAATTGAACTTATGATACCTGACAATAACGCAATTTTGTATATAGATAAAATGGAAAGCCCGCAATCGGTAAGACTTATTGCCGAGATTGGCTCAAGATATACAACCCTTCATGCTTCTGCACCAGGTAAAGTGTTACTTGCTTATAATGAAGATGTTTTTAAAAAGTTTATGAAAAAGAGAAGATTAGAAAAGATAACTTCAAAGACGATTGTAGATAAAAAGAAACTTGAAAAACAGATAGAGAAGATTAAAAAACTTGGATGGGCATATGATGAAGGAGAGGCAAGAATTGATGTTGTAAGAATTGCAACCCCTGTTTGTGATTTTGAAGGAAAACTTATGGGAATTGTTGGAATAGCAGGTCCTTTATATAGAATAAAAAAAGAAAGAATTAAAGAATTTGCAGAATTTTTAAAAAGAATATGTGAGAAAATTTCAGAAAGATTTGGTTATCAAAGGGGGTAAATATGAAAACAGAAAAGTGTGTAGTTATCGGCTGGGATGCACCTGTAGCAAAGCGTGTAAAGAAGTATGCAGAAGAAGGTTTTATGCCAAATACAAAAAGATTAATAGAAAAAGGTGTATGGGGAGAGAACTGTCTTGTGCCCCATCCAACAATTACTCCACCCAACTGGACAACAATAGTAACAGGAAGCTGGATAGGGACACACCAGATTGTATGTTTCAATCTGCTTGAAGAAGGACAACTTGAAAAGACATATCCAGCATTTTGTAAAGATGATTGTAAGGCAGAGTATATATGGGAAGCAGCAGAAAAGGCAGGTAAAAGGACAATTCTTTTAAACTATCCAACTACCTGGCCCAATGCAGTAAAAAATGGAATACAGGTAGGTGGTGGAGGACTGGGAATAAATGAATACAGATTAAGAGGAGTTGAAGAATGGACGATGAAGTGTGATGTGAGTGCTGATATATGTTTTACAACAGAAGATTTACCGGAAGTGTACAAAGTAAAAGTAGAAAAAGCAGATAGGTGGGAAAATTTACCTGAAGGTGTGGATTTTAAAGAATGTGAATTAAAAATTAGGTTCAGGTGGAGTGATTATATCTCAAAAGAGAATCCATGGTATGCACTTTTAATAAATACAGGAGATGGATATAACAAAGTGGGTATTTACAGAGAGAAAGATGGAGCGTGTCCGGTTGCTCTTGTAGAAAAGGGACAGTGGAGTGAAAAAATTTATATGGAAGTAGAAACAGATAAGGGAAAGAAAAAAGTGGTATTCAGGATAAAAGTCATTGATATATCTTCTGATGGAGAAAAGATTAAGATTTATTTTACTCCTTTATGTTCTCTTTCTGGTTTTGCTTTTCCTCAAGTGATTGAACAAGAACTTGAATCTTTAGATGGTCTGCCATTACCCTCTACCGAGACCATTTCTTACCGGCTGGGCTGGATAGATTTAAATACACTTTCACAGCTTATTGATTTTCAAAATATCTATTATGGTGAATGTGCAAGGTACCTGCTTAAAAACAAAGAATGGGACTTATTTTTTATGCATGCGCACTGTCCAGACCACTTTTATCACATTCTTATTAATGAGATAGAAAATGATAAAAAAGTGGAAGAGGCAGAAAGAGACTTTTATCAATCACTGGACAGGATGGTTGGCAAAATTCTAGAAAGCATAGATGAAGAAAAAACACTTATAATGATAACTTCAGACCACGGTGCAGTTCCCACTTCAAAGGAATATCAGGAAGAATACTTTGATGTTAATAAAATACTTGAAAATAAGGGCTTGCTTGTGAGAGAAATAGACGAAGCCACCGGTAGGGTAAAAATTATATGGGAGAGGACAAAAGCGGCAGCACAATTATCCTGCTATATATACATAAACCTGAAAAGTAAATATTCAAATGGGATTGTTGAAGATAATGAGTATGAAAAGATACAGGATGAAATAATAAAGGCACTGTATGATTATACAGACCCTGAAACGGGCAAGAAACCAATTGCATTTGCTTTGAAGAAACAGGATGCAAGAATTATAGGACTTTATGGAGAAAGAATAGGAGATGTTATTTATGGGGTATATCCTGAAGTAAGTGGAGAACATGGAAGACAGTTAACAACAGGAGAATATGGTATTGGGTCAATGAAGGGTTTATTCATAGCAAAAGGACCAAACATTAAAAAAGGCGAGATTGTGAAAAGGACGATATGGCTAACAGATATAGTGCCAACGATTTGCTATTTGATGGATATACCTGTTCCAAAAGATTGCGAAGGTGCTGTTTTATATCAGATTTTTCAGGACCCGGATTTCAAAAGAAAGGAGATAGAAAAGTTAAAAGAAAACTATGGAAGGTTAAAAAAAGCAATAGATTCAGAAAAATTCCTGACACACAGGTATTAATAACTTTTCTTCTTAAAGATGATAGAGTTTTTGCTACCTTTCTGATATTACCTTTAAGTGGCAAATTCTGTCATAATCGGATATAATATACCTTCAAATTATTTCCATAATGGAACGGAAGGAAGGCATATGGAGAGTAGATTTAACTTAGCAATAGGACTGGTAAAAGAGGCGGGAGATTTTTTAAGAAGGGGTTCTGGTTCTGGTGAGATTTCCATAGAGACCGCCTACGATGTAAAGTTGAAGCAGGATGTGGAGAGTGAAAGCATTATTATAGGTGGTATTGAGAAGTCATTCCCTGAAGATGGTTATATATCAGAAGAGAAGGGGGAGAAGAAGGGAAGTTCAGGATATATCTGGATAATTGACCCGCTGGATGGCACAGTGAACTATTATAGAGGTATTCCACATTGCAGTATTTCAATTGCGTGTATAGGGAAAGAAGATGGTTTCGGTGTGGTATATGACTTTTTCAGGAATGAAATGTTTACAGCAGAAAAAGGGAAAGGGGCGTATATTAACGGTAGCAGAATAAAGGTAAGTAAGACATCTAAACTGAAAGATGCAATAATCAGTTTTGGCCTTATGAAGGGAAAGGAAGAGATACAGGACGGGTTGAATCTCTTCTGTAATATCGCTGATAAGGTGAAGAAAATAAGGATGATGGGTTCTGCGGCACTTGATATATGCTATGTGGCAGCAGGCAGAACGGATGTTTTTTTTGAGGTTGGGCTTAACATATGGGATATAGCAGCAGGTAAAATAATAGTTGAAGAGGCAGGCGGTGTTTATAATGAATATCTGAAAGATAATAAGAGATTTTTTCTTGTATCAAACGGTTTTATAAATCTGGAGCGGATATGGCAAAACCATTGAAGGCGATAAAGGGAACAGTTGAGGTGCTTGTAAAGCCAGTGACCGGTTTTGTGGATGGTTTTAACTCCCTTATGAGAAAAATTGAAGAGGGTATCGGCGAGAAGAAAGACGGGAGAGAAATTGATGACTTTGTAAATATCCTTCTTACAGAGATGAAGGATGTAGAACAGGGGGTTCTTGCCTTCTTCACAGAGATGATGTTTATGCAGCACCTTTCAGAGAAGATGGCACAGGTTGAAAATGAGGTAACTCTTGTTCAGATACTTGGAGACAGAATAAAGGACTTCTTAGCCCCTGACTTTATTGAGATTTTCCTTTGTGGGGTTGATAAAAAGTCATTTCATCTTGCCTATCATTATCCGTCTGAAAGGGAATTCAATCCTGCTCTTGTTAAGGATACAGGGTTTGAGTGTTTTGATAAAGGTGAAAGCATAATACAGATGAAAACAAAACTGGGCAGCAAAACATATTCCGTACTATCAGCGCCTTTAAGAACCACAAGGGAGAAGTTCGGTGCTGTTGTGGTGGGGAGAAAAGGGAGAAATGCGATTGCACCAAAAGAGAGTGCTCTTGTTATTTCAGGTGCTGTGGTAATTAGTTTTGCTATAAGCAATATAAAACTTGTTAATAATATCATTAAAAATCAGCGGCTTGTTACAATAGGAGAGACCATAGGCGGGCTTTCTCATGATGTAAAAAACATACTGAATAACTTTGAAAACGGAATTGCAATTATGGATATGGCAGTTGAAAGCAACAATAAAGAGATGCTTGAAGAAGGAAGAAATATTCTTAAAAGAAGTTATGACAGAATGAAAAATCTTGTCCTTTCTATGGTGGACTATTCAAGAGAAAGAGAGATAGAACTTGTTCCGTCTGACATAAATAAAGTTATAAAAGAGGCAGTTTCTATTAAAAAGGATGAGTTTAAAGAAAAGAGGATAAAACTGATGGAGGAGTGGGATAAAAATATTCCGGAAGTATATCTTGACTCTGAAAGAATAGAGAGGATGATAATAAACCTTCTGGATAATGCGATAGATGCGGTGAAGGAAAAGACAGGAGTAATTAAGGTTGGAACAAAATTTCTGTCAGATAGAGGTGCTGTAAAAATCTGGGTTGAAGATAATGGACATGGTATACCTGCAGAGAATCTTGACAGGATATTTGATGTATTCTTTTCCACAAAGGGCAATAGAGGAACTGGTTTTGGACTTGCAATAGTTCAGAAGGTGGTCAGGGAGCATAACGGAACTATTGATGTTCAGTCAATAGTAGGAAAGGGGACAAGATTCACAATAGAAATTCCGGTTAAAAACAAGGGAGGAAAAAAATGATTAGTTTTGAGAAGTTTAAGGAGATGGATATAAGGATAGGGAAGGTTCTTGAGGTTGAGGATGTTGCAGGTGCGGATAGATTATATCTTATCACGGTTGATATAGGAGATGAGACAAGAAAACTCGTAGCAGGGATAAAGTTGTGGTATAAAAAAGAAGAACTGATAGGGAAGAGTGTTGTTGTTCTTACAAATCTTGAGCCAAAGGTGATAAGAGGAATTGAAAGTAAGGGAATGATTCTTGCAACACTCAATAATGATAAATTTTCTATACTGACAACTGACAGGGATGTTCCCGCTGGCAGCAGGGTTTCTTGAATGAGGGGGTGGTTTAATGAAAAAGATATATGTTGTTGGAGATAGTATTTCCATACACTACGGACCTTATCTGGAAAATTATCTGAAAGATTTCGCTTTCTATTCGCGCAAGGAAGATAAGGACGACCCTGAACTTGGTGCAAATGGGGGTGATTCTTCGGCTGTTTTAAGATTTCTGGAGCAAAAACTTAACTCCGGCGGGATAGATGCTGATATAATCCTTATAAACTGCGGGCTACATGATATAAAAACAGACCCTGCTACAGGTAAAAAACAGGTTCCACCTGAACAATATAGAAAAAACCTGTATGAGATATTATCTGTAATCAGGAAATTGAAAGCAATGCCTGTCTGGATTCGTACTACACCCTGTGATGAAAGGATACATAACAGGGAAGGTATCAGTTTCTATCGTTTTTCATCGGATGTGAAAGAGTATAACGGGATAGCAGATGAGATTATGCAGAAGAATAATGTGCCAGTCATAGACCTTTACACCTTTACTCTGAATTCAGGTAAAGACCTTTATTGTGACCATGTCCATTTTAATGAACATATCAGAGAGAAACAGGCTGCTTTTATTGCCGGATGGTTGTGTGGCTTTATAACTCGGTGATTTACATTTTCTTTGCAATAAGCCCTATTACTTTATATACCAGTTTTGCAGTTATAAATGACGAGGGAGTAAAGAGTTTTGATGGTGAGAGCTCAACTACATCAAATCCCACTATTTTTATGTCTTTCCTTGAAATGAAAGCCCTTAAAAACTCAATGGTTTCATACCACTGAAATCCACCTGGCTCAGGAGTTCCTGTATCAGGCAGGACTGATGGGTCAAAAAAGTCAACATCAATGGATAGGTAATATGTTCCAGAAGGCAATTTAGCATTGAGCATTTTACCCCATTGCTTTCCATACATCTGATAAGCAAAAAGGACCTGTATATTTTCACTGGTTTTTAGAAACTCTTTTTCTTCTGCACTTATACTCCTCACACCAGCGGAAAAGACAGGACACCCGAGTTCTGATATTCTTCTTATTACACAGGCATGGCTGAACTTTGTTCCCTGATATTCTTCTCTGAGGTCTGCGTGTGCATCCAGGCATAGAACCTTTATATTCTTAAGTTGTTTCAGATGTGCTTTAACAAGTCCAGTAGAAATTGTATGTTCTCCGCCCAGCCCTATTAAAATCTTCCCTTTTTTAATATAGCGAGATGATTCCTTCTCAATTTTTGAGACCATCTTTTTCAAGATCTTGTAATCAGGTTCAACGGGTGGGAGTGTTTTAATTCCTGCAGTATATGGTTCACGGTCAAGTTCTTCATCATAAAGTTCAACATAGTTTGAGGAATGTATAATACTTGAAGGTCCCTCTTTTGTTCCTGTCTGACAGGATGTGGTTGCTTCAAAAGGCACAGGAAGTATTACAAAATGCGCATCTTTTAAAGGAATGTCAGGGATACCTAAAAAGTTATGTTTTATCTCTTTCATTTAAAATAAAAAGTCAAAAGTAATAAGTCAAAAGTTAAAAGTCAAAAGTCAAAAGTAATAAGTCAAAAGGCAAAAGTAAAAAGTCAAAACTAATAATCCGTTTTTCCCCTCACCTTAATCCTCTCCCCTAAGGGGAGAGGGTATAGGTGAGGGTGGCACTTTTTTGCTTGATACTTCTATCAATCTGTCATTTTGTGAAATATCGTTATTCCATAATAAATACAGCTGCTGCTATTACTGTTGTCCATAACCCATTTTTATCTCCTACTGCTGACTGTGTTATATTGGTTGTCTTAACTATTCTGTTAGACATCCTCCATATCTCTTTCTTCTTATCATAGGAAGAGTCAGGGTCAAACTCAATGCCAAGGATTGTAGCAAGCATTGTTGCAGCAAGGTCTTCAGCGTAGTCGCCTGCTTTGTCTTCTGTCTCGCCGAATCCCTCGTGTTCAGAAAGGTAACCATATTGACTTTTCTCTTTTGGTATGGCAATACCCACAGATGCAGTAATAAGCCGATGGGGCTCATTGGTAGAATTTCTGCTGAGGACGGTATAGATGACCTGACCGGGTTTCAATTCTGCAAGTCCCGCCTGTTTTGATATTAACTTACAGTGTGGTGGGAATATACTGGAGATAGATACGATATTAAATTGTGCTATGCCTGCATCTCTCAGTGCAAGCTCAAAACTTGTCAGTTTCTCCTTATGCTTTCCAACCCCTTTTGTAAAAAAGACCTTTCGTGGCACCATATCCATTTCCCATCCCTCCTTTTTCAAAATATTCAGAGGAATATCTCCCCTGAAACCCCTTCTGAATATTTTTGGTCTTTTCTTTTTACTTTTTTAAAGAACCGAACACTTGCATCATCCGCCACAGGCGTATGCCGCAATAACTATATTATAAAGGACACAACGGGTCTTCTTCAAGAAAATCCCCTGTTATACTGTAAGCAAGCGCCCTGCAGCCACGGCAGTTTTTAATTTTACAATCTTTACATCTTCCTTTCAAGAAACAATTATTCCTTAATTTCCTTAAAACATCAGATTTCTCCCATATGTCTTTTAAAGGTGTTTCTAAAAGGTTTCCTATTTTCAAAGGAAATCTCCTGCAGGGAAAGACACTTCCATCGGGCATTATTGCTGCCCCATCAGTTCCAACGATACAGGGTGCTCCAAAAAGGTCATAGTTCCCTTTATTATCTGCCCTGACCATAAAGCCCCTGTATGGTAGAAGAAAATTTATATTTTCATCCACTCCGCATCTATCACACAGGAGTTGCAGTGTGGATAACCATTCCTGATGTGATATGAGAGATTCGGATATTTTTTTCCCTCTCCCCCAGGGTATAAACCTTTCAAGAATAAAGGCGCTGAAATTATATTCCCTGATAAAATCAAACAAATCAGCCACTTCTCCTGTATTCTCTTTTGTAAGTGTAAACATCAGTATCTTCTCTCCTCTGGTAAAAGCATATTTAATTTTTTCACAGGTCTCTGTAAAAATCTCATAGTTCCCTTTCCCCCTGAATAATTCAAATGTTTGTTTGCTTACACCTTCCGTAGAAATTTTGATTACAGGTCTTTCAAAATTAGCAAGAAATTTTATATTTTTTTCATCAAGAAAAAACCCGTTTGTTATTATGCCTGTTTTCTTCACTGAGGGATTGTGATATACCATTGAGAACAATTCCTTCCAGTCATTATAAAGGAAGGGTTCCCCCCCTGTTATATCAATCACAAGTTTTTGTTTTCTGCCCTTTACAAAATCCAGCACATTTAAAAAAATTTTTTCCAGTGAAGAAAGTGACAGTTCACTTTCTGCTGAGAAGTTATCCTGATAACAATGAAGACATCTGAGATTACATCTGTCCGTTATATGCCACTGTATATGAAAAGTAGTTTCCATTTTGAGATAAGTATACTATAATAAGTAATAAGTCAAAAGTAATAAGTAATAACTCAAAAGTAATAAGTCAAAAGTTAAGGTAGTATAAAATAAATTGTGTAAATTTGTTTTTAAAAATAAAATAAGGGT
>ERZ795046.1108-NODE-1108-length-28954-cov-52.324025_pt1 | contig 28954 bp, 20 predicted proteins | sample MGYA00375130_ERZ795046 | MGnify/ENA primary metagenome ERZ795046 (study PRJEB30175, sample SAMN05720202) | activated sludge metagenome | isolation source: anaerobic digester from wastewater treatment plant | place: Japan | collected 2015-05-15 ...
CAATTTAACTCCTCTCTCTAATTTCGACCCAATGTATTCCTTCATGCCCATTTTAGCCGGTATTGTTAAGCATTTTACTAACCATGTCAACCTGCCCTTATGACCAGCAAACAACGTTACCCTTTAATTCATCTTTCACTGACCAGGCTATTTGACTCAAATACTTAATAACCATGTCCAGCAGAAAGACTGAGTTCCCAGGCTTACCAACTTAATTTATCCATCTCCATCCGAGTTTGGACTGTCGAAAAGAGCAACTGTTCATATGGGCCCTTTTTCACTTGACAAGTGGCAGGCTGCGACTTATCTATTAACTGAACGGTTAGTTAAGAGGGTAAAAAGGCATGAGCCAGGCAGAGAAGGTACCGCAGAAATGGATTTATCTGATAGTTTTTCGAGGTTTACCATAACCCAGGCTCTTATCCCGCCGGAACTGGCTTGATTCCCCTGGAAGCCAGTTTGCCGTCCGGCGTTGCCCTCACCGGTCACTGACTTTAGGGGAAAAAGGAGGTTTTACCATCAGGCAGGCAATGATGGCTGCCGTCAATAAATCATGGAGGTAAAGGGATGAATATGGTGTCCAGAAAGGCTGTTAATCTAGCCATAAAATATCTGTCCGAAGACCCGATGAAGAAGCTTCCCAAGCTTTTTGCTCTGGCCGAAGCGCTCGATCGTGGCCACCAGCGGACAGCCGATATCCGTAGAATACGGGGCTTCCTTGAGGATGAAAACAATAACTGGCATATCTATGCCAAAAGGCTATCAGAGGAAGTGGACCCCCGCTGCCTGAGAAAGGTCATGGAATGCTTTTTTGTTAATTCCATGCTCGACGGCATCCCAAGGGGTCGGGAAATAGAACAAAAATACGATATCAATGTCCCCTGGGTTATACTTCTTGATCCAACCAGCGCCTGCAATTTGTCCTGTGTGGGCTGCTGGGCGGCCGAGTACGGTCATAAATTCAACCTATCCTATGAGACCCTCGACTCAATTGTCCGCCAGGGAAAAGAATTAGGCATTCATTTTTATATCTTCTCTGGTGGCGAGCCGCTCGTCAGGAAAAAAGATATCATCCGCCTGTGCCGTGCCCATCAGGACTGCTACTTCTTTGCCTTTACCAATGGCACCCTGGTCGATGACGAGCTCTGCCGCGAAATGAAGGAGGTTGGTAATTTCTCGCTGGCTTTCTCCATAGAGGGTGATCGCGAGGCAACTGACTTCCGGCGAGGCGAAGGAACTTATCAAAAGGTCATTGACGCCATGGACCGCATGCGCCAGCACCGGCTTCTTTTTGGTTACTCAGCCTGCTATCACCATTACAATACCGAAAATGTCATCTCTGATCAGTTTGTGGATGATATGATTGAGCGGGGCTGCCGCTACGCCTGGTATTTTACCTATATCCCGGTCGGCAAGCAGGCCCGGACTGATCTCTTAGCCACCCCCGAACAGCGAGCCCTGATGTTCAAACGCATCAATGAAATCAGAGCAACCAAACCGCTTTTCGCCATGGATTTCTGGAATGACGGTGAGTATGCCAAAGGTTGTATCGCCGGTGGCAGGCGCTATTTCCATATCACGGCTGCCGGGGATGTCGAACCGTGTGCCTTTATCCATTACTCAAATGTCAATATCCATGACGTCACTCTACTGGAGGCGCTGCAGTCACCTATTTTTAAAGCCTACCGCAAGAGACAGCCCTTCAACGACAACCCGCTGCGGCCCTGCCCGCTTCTGGACAATCCTGAGGTCCTCGTTGATATCGTCAAAGAGTCCGGAGCCAGATCAACCGATATGGAAGCACCGGAAGAGGTAGAAGAACTCACTGCCAAGACTGTAGAGGCAGCCGACCGCTGGGCACCGATGGCCGAGAAGTTGATGGCTGAAGTCTATGCAGCCAGGGCAGCAGCCGGTCAGCCGCTTCGACCATGGGATCAACCGTCGTCAGAACAGTCTCCGCCAGCGGGCTGAACAGTAGAGGCAAATAGGGAGAGCAAAGGCCAATCCGGGGCACAGATTAATCTCTGACCATAAGATGCAGGGGGGTGGAAAATTTCCTTCCAACCCCGCACTACCGAAAGACAATCTGGTTATAATGTCATTTAGGCTCATTGTGTTATTATTTAACCTGAAACTCGAACTGGAAGTTTAAACTATCATAAAAGGAGAAACGGGATGAAGATTGCTCTGACCAGTATTTTTGTGGACGATCCCATTAAAGCCCATGCCTTTTATACAGAAGTGCTTGGATTTCAAAGCAAAGAATATATTCCCGATGCCCAGTTGGCCGTTGTTGTATCACCGGAAGATCCAGACGGCACCGCTCTAATGCTGGAGCCTCGCGGGGATTCATTCGCCAAACTTTATCAGGAAAGCGTCTACGAATCCGGTTTACCGGTAATTGTTTTTAGCGCAGAAAACATCGAGAAGGTTCGCCAGGACCTGGAAAAGCGCGGGGTAAAATTTCGGGACGACCTGGCTAAGCCGGAGTGGGGTCTTCTAAATCTGTTTGAGGATACCTGTGGCAACTTGATCATGTTAAGGAATGAAAACCAGAAATAACAGCCGGTTAAAGAAAAAGAGGGACACACTGAAGAAGAAAAGTGTGTCCCCTTTTTATTTTTGTTTTTATTTTTTAGAGCGACCGCAGAATTCTAATGGCTACTACCGGCGAGATTTCGCTGCCGGGAGTGGCCTCAAACTTAATGGTGATTTTGTCCTTGCCTTTGACCAGCTTATCCGGAAGCACATAGTCCTTTTCGATGAAGCGTGGCGATGGAACGCGGGTTATCTCTTCTTGAGCCAGCACCTCGCCGTCAATCAATAGCTTAAAGCTCGACGGTCGCAGTCTTTCTTCAGAGTAATAGGTGACATGAAGGACAGGGCTCTTAATTCCCTTGATGGGCAGCTCGCAGGAAAACCAGGTACTCCCGCGGCGGCTTCCCCGTCCCAGGACCCGTTGAGGGGTAATTCTTTCGCCGGCCTGGAAATTAAATCCCTTTTCACTTCTCGGGTTGCCCAGCTCGACCATAACCACCGTAGCGGCCTCGAGCTTCTTGAGCCGGGCCTGTTCGGCCTGATATTCGCTCAGCCTCTTTTCCCATTCTTTTTGATCTATATAATCCCAGTAGCCAGCATAGATTCGCTTGTGAACGGAGTAGAAAGGAAAGAGATCAACCTTAAGGGCTTTATCCGGCTCGGCCAGACTTCTGGCCACACCTTCGATATAAAAATGTCCGGGGCGGTCGCCGGCCGGCTTAACCCAGTCGCTCACCGGACGTGGAGCAGCAACCAGTAGCGGCACAGATGGACGCTTTAAGGCAGCCTGGGCTTCGGCCTCATCCTCATCTTCAATCCCCCGCCGTCTCCAGTCGATTTCGGGGCCAAGATCGCCAGCCAGAACCAGCGGTCCCCACATCAGAGCCACGACTCTCGCGTCGCCGGCAGCCGGTTCGAGATAGAGTGACTTGGGAAGTATGACCTCCACCGTGTCTCCTGTCTTCCACTGCCTCTTTATCTCGATATAATAGCCGTTTCGGTCTCTTTCCTTAGCGGCGCGGGCATACTGTGGATTAGCGACAGATGAGGTCGGCTGAAGGGCTTCCTCGGATAGAGCCTCGCCATTTATCCTGACCGAAAAACCCTGACGGGCCCACCGGGGACGGCGCAGAAGCAGCGTGAATTCTTTCGGCTTATCAGTTTCAATTCTCAGGGTAGCTTTTTCGCCTTCGGGAAAGTCGGTCTCTATCTTGACCCTGGCTCCGACCCGGTCGGCAGCGGCCGTGGATGGAACATAAAGATTCACCCAGAGCCTGCTCTCATCCTCGTAGTAAATCCCCAGGCCGTGGAGAGCATGGTTTTCCATGCCTGAGCCAACACAGCAGGTGAAGCTCCGGAACATATCCTGATACTCGTGCTGGACACCGCGGCCCACCGGAACCATATAGCACATCCGGCCGTCTTCGTTGTCTATCGAGGCGAGCACATGGTTGAAAAGGGCTCTCTCCATAAAATCAGCGTAATGAGCGTCGGGCGACAGGGCAAAAATGATGCGCGCCAGCTTGAGCATATTGTAAACGTTGCAGCTTTCGGATGTCCGGCCGTCAACCTGAAAAGCCAGCTCCTCGGCTGCACCAAAATACTCATTCATCCCGTTGCCGCCGGTGGCGTAGCTGTGATGATTGGCCACTGTGTCCCAGAAAAAGCTCGAGGCCATCAAATCTGCCGACTCGCCGGTATAAAGGTAGCGGACAGCAGCTCCGATCATCTTGGGAATCTGCGTGTTGCCGTGGGTGCCAGCCAGAATGTCTTCATGATGAGCCAGCGGCCGGTGAAAAATTTCCTGCTCAAACTGGCGGTAGAGCCGGAGCCAGCGGCGGTCACCGGTATCAGCATAGAGGTCAGCTAAGATCTCATTCATCCCGCCGTATTCACAGTCCAGCATCTGCTGAATCTGCTTGGGGCTCAGACCGGAGAGGATTTTCTCGGCCCAGGCGGCGAATTTCGTCTCGACCTCGAGGGCAGTTTTGTTGCCCGTGAGACGATAGGCATCGCGCAGGCCGGCGAAAGTCTTGTGGAGCGTATACCAGGGTGACCATTCTCCGTTGAGGTCAAAGCTCGAGGCTTTTATCTCGCCGCGGGCCAGAGCTTCAAAGCAGCGGCGGCCGCCTTCGAGGGCGCTGAGATAGCCGTCGCCGTTTTTATCCTGAACTTCCTTCAGCTCTTTAACTATATAGTCGGCGCGGTCCTTAAAGCGGGTGTCGCCGGTAGCGGCATACATCAGGCTTACAGCCGAGAGATAATGGCCGGCGATGTGACCCGTCAGATTGCGGCCCGGGCCATCCCAGCCACCGTAGGGCTCAGCTTTCGGCTGGAGGCCAGCGTTTTTCCGGTAGAGGGCCAGCATCCTGTCCGGTTCGAGCGTCAAAAGATATTGTTTGGTCAGCTCCTGAGCTTTGAGGAGCGGGCCGCCGGTCAGCCTGACTTTATTCAGGGGGACCGGGGTAGCGCGAAGCAGTTTCTGCTGAATTGTTCTGGCGTCTGGGTCAGCTGGCTGGACAAAAGTCTGGGCGAAGAGGGGCGGCAGGGCAAAAAGACCGAGGGTAAGGACGAGCCCGGCAATAGTGGGGGCAAAGGAGCCAGAGCGTCTTTTGATAATATCTTCCATTTCACTTCTCCTGTGGCATATTATTTATTTTATTCTGATGTCTAATATATCTTATTTCCCGCCGCCTGGGCAAGCCTTTTGTGCTTGGAAAAGACGTGCGTTTCTATCTGCCTGGATTCCCACTCTAAAACCTTGACAATCGTTTTTTTTACCGCCGCTTCAGAGCCTCGCTGCGACCCCTCAAGGATAATTTTAGTTACCTTGTTCTGCAACACTACAGATCTCTTTCGTCTGGATTGCAAGAGCATAATTGACTTAACTCAACTTAATAAAATAAAATTAGAAAAATGCGAAACATAAACTCATTTTAAAAAAAATGGCAATTAAGGAGTTGCGATGAATAAAATTACTAAAGTAACAGTTAGAAATCTTTTTGGAATATTCAACCATCAAATACCAATCAACATCAAGGATCATATTACGATAATTCATGGTCCTAATGGTATAGGTAAGACAGTTATCTTGACCATGATCAATTCATTATTTAATCGCAAATACAGCATATTTTATAGAATTCCCTTCGCCTCCTTTGAAATAGAGTTTGAAGATGGAACGCGCTTGAATTTAAAGAAAGAATTGGCGGGTTCATCTAGGGAAAGGCCACAAAGGCGGGAATCCTATAACCTAGTTTTAGAATACTACAATTCTAGCTCGAAGAGCTGCGCTTATACGATCAAACCATTTTCTAGAGAAAAAATTGCATTCCCAATGTCGATTATAGAGAGAGAAATTCCAGGGTTAGAAAGAATAGGGCCCACTTCCTGGCTATTCGCTCAAACAGATGAAATATTATCCATAGAAGATGTTATAGATAGGTTCCAAGATGATTTGCCAATCTTAAGACGGGAAACAGAACCTGAACCTGATTGGTTTGCAGAAATTCTTGGTAGCTTATCAGTACATTTTATAGAGGCTCAACGTCTTCTTACTTTAGCAAAAACAAGAAGAATAAGGGAATATCCCTTCGATTTTCCAATGGTTCCGGCTGTTAAAAAATATTCCGAAGATTTAGTAAAATTAATACAGGCAAAGTTGTCAGATTATGCAAACCTATCACAATCTCTTGATAGGTCTTTTCCTCTCCGTTTGGTTACTGCTACAGCGGGACGTTATTCTGACAACGAGGAATTAAGGGATGAATTAGAAAAACTTGAACAAGAGATAACAAGACTTGAAGAAGCGGGCGTCCTTGATAAAGGTCAAAGTGATCTGGGGCAGTTATTAAAAATAAATTTTGATCCTGATAAAATTCAGGTCTTATCAGTATATATCAATGATGTCAAGCAGAAACTAAAAGTATTAAATGATTTAGCAAATAAGATAGACTTGCTTTTAAAGATCATAAATGCTCGATTCCTTTACAAGAAGATGACCATAAGCAAAAAAGACGGGTTTTCTTTCACAGGATCAAATGATAAAGAAATACCACTTGAGAACTTATCATCTGGAGAACAGCATGAACTTGTATTGTTTTATGAGTTATTATTTAAAGTTGATCAAAATTCATTAGTTCTTCTGGATGAACCAGAGCTGTCTCTTCACATAGTTTGGCAGCAGCAATTCTTAAGCGACTTAGAAGAGATAACCAAGTTAAGTGGATTTGACATACTTTTGGCAACTCACTCTCCTCAAGTCATTTATGATCGATGGGATTTAACAGTCGAATTGATGGGACCTGAAGATGTATCAACATGTAAATGAATATACTACAGCCAATGAGGTAAGGCTGATAAGGTCGCAATTCAAGGGGATCATAATCATCGCAGAAGGCTCCACAGATGTTAGGATATATAAGAGTTTATTTGGGCGAGAAACGTGTCGTTTTGTGATAGCCCAGGGTAAAGAGAATGCAGTAAAAGCCTTATTAATTCTCGAAAAAGAAAACTTTTTAGGTATTATTGCAATTGTAGATGCTGACTTCGATCGTCTTGATTCAAAACGATACCCTTATGATAATATCATGCTAACTGATTTTCACGATATAGATGCCATGGTGCTTAATTCACCCGCATTGGAAAAACTTCTTGATGAGTATACTAAATCTGAAAAAAACCCGCCATCTTGCAATTCCATTTTAGCCTCAGCTTATAAGGCTGCAAAGCCGATAGGCTTGCTTCGTTGGATTTCTTTAAAAGAGAACCTGTTTATAAATTTTAAGAGCATCAACTATAGAGAAATAATAGATATATTTGAATTTAAAATTAATATTGATAAGCTGATTGCTATGGCCTTAGATCAAAAAAATCATTGTGATGAAGACAAAGAAACTTTAAAAACAGAAATAAAAAGTCTACTCTCATCCAATATAGACGAAAAGCAACTGTGCTGTGGACATGATCTTATTTATATTATTTTTTTAGCAATAAGAATGAGATGGGGAAATAGAAACTTTGAATCATTAGATTATAATAATTTTTGCAGCTTATTAAGGCTAGCATATGATTTATCATATTTTAAAAGCACCAATTTATATGAACAATTAAAAAAATGGGAAGAAAATAATCCACAGTTTTCTTTCCTGAGATAAGGTGGCTTAGACAACACTTTGGGCCCGTGTATAAGATAATTCGCAAGTTTCCTCTATATTAAAAATAAATAAAAATCATATATTCAGCAGGTACCCGTTCTTTTTAAGCCATTCTTTGTATTTTTCATAATCTGGTAGCATTAGCTTGATTTTTACCCAAAACTCCTTAGTATGGTTTTTCTCTACCAAGTGAATTAATTCATGCACTACTGCATAATCAATAACTCCCAATGGGGCCATGATAAGACGCCAAGAAAAATTTAAATTTCCAGAGGGAGAACAAGAAGCCAGCCTTTTTCTTGAATCAGTAATGTTTACCTTATTAAAACTTAATCTCCTTTTTTGGGCATACCACCTGACTCTTTCTGGTATCTTCAAACGGGCTGCATCTTTGTACCAGTTAATGATCAATTCTCTTGCCTCCGGTAGCGCTTTGTTAGATATAAAAAAACCTCTGTCAAACTTAATCGGAAGGTCCTGCTTATCGACAACCTTAAGTTTGTAATAAGCTCCAAGATAAGGGAATCCTTCTCCGTTGACATATTCTTTTGCCCTGAATAATTGGTGCTCTTTAGCTAATTCATCACTTTTTTTATTAATCCAGGCACTATTTTTTGCCAAAATTTTCCTTATAGTCCCGTCGTCGATATTGGCGGGAACACGAAAGATTAGCTTTCCGCCCGAGCCAATCTTCAAAGACATAGACTTTCTGTTAGTTCTTACAATTTCTATTTCAGGCATTTTTCTTTCCATATATATAATAGGCAAGCTCTAAAAGTTTCTGAGCAATTTCGTTCCTCTTGCCTTGAATCTTACTCCCCCATCCGGGCTCAGGCTCTTCATCTGTCCTATCTCCTCGGTGATACTTTGCTACCAAATTAAGAAAATGTGAAATGAGATATGACTTTAACCGCTTCTGTTTTGTATAGTTTTCCCAAAAATCGACAGACCTTATTTCTTTTTTAACTATTTCAATAATATCCCTGGTTAGGTCTATAAGAAAACTCAAATCCTCTTGTGATAGTTGGTCTATGGAATCTTTCCCATATATTTCTTGCTTCAGGAGGCCAAAAAATGGCATCTCTTTTTTAGGATCAAAACCAAATGTTTGCTCGGCTTCCCTGCCCTTCTTTAGCTTATCCCTTATTATTTCCAGTTCAGCTGCCAGCTTCTCCCAATTATTCTTATATTCCTCTAAGATTGAGTTCAATTTATCAGAAAATCTTTGATAGAATTCCGGGTCTTCCTCGAAGTGTTTTTCTATATAGTCTTTAGTAGCAAATTCAAGTTCCAGGGCCCGTGCTTTGGCCGTCCTCTCCTTTACCTGTTTAATAAAAGCATCATCGAGCAGAGGCAAGGGGGCAACTTTTGGGTTCACTCCTTTGGAAATAAGAAATTCTTCCACTATCTCCCTTATCTTTTTGCTGGCATCCTTTAGGCTAAGCTTATCATCTCGAAATCTGTTGCGAGCTGATTCTTTTATGAACTCAATGATTTTTAAATCGGTAACATATTTTAAAGCCTGCGGATCCGGCAAGACCGCATCCATTAATTTTTCAAAATTCCTTACCAGAGATATAAATTCGTTTCTTGTCTCTTCATCTACCAACAAGTCAATACACTCTTCTAAATTGTTTCTCCACTCACTTACTCCGTAACTTCCAAAAAAACTTTCTATTTGATTGTGAACATATTCAAGCTGATCAAAACCTTTCGCCTTGTTTATGATAATTTGAGAAATTTCCTCTATATCTTCGTCAGCATAAATAGCCAGTGCTTCCTTCAAATGTTTAAGAACACCCACGTAGTCAACTACAAAGCCACAGCTCTTATTTTCATAGACCCTGTTGACCCTGGCTATAGCCTGAAGTAAATTGTGTTCTTTTATTACATTATCCAGATACATAACCTGCTCTAATGGAGCATCGAACCCGGTAATCAACATGCTTTGAACCACAATTATCCCTATATCCCCATTTATTCCACCTTCTGCAGTCTTACCAAATGGCAATTTAAAGCTTTTAATTAAACCCTCATGAAGATTTGGGTCGGTATAATCGTGGTATTCCGGTGGGTCGTTTGGGAGACCAGAAATTATGACAGCCACCTTCAGCCTTTCGAGAAGTGCCATGTCTATTCCCCGACTGCCTTCCCGACGTAATTTCTCTATTTTTTCTCTTAGAGCTTCTTCTAAAGCTTGTTTATATCTGATAGCCGCAAGCCGTGATACAGCTACAACCTGGGCTTTAAATCCATTTGGAAAAACATGCTCAACATAGTGGTCAATCATGTCCCTGGCTTTATCTCTAATTACTTCCTGATCTTCAAGATAAGCCCTCCACGTATAGCTGCCTAAGAGTCTTTCTTTTTCCTCTGGACCGACCTGAGCAAAGACATCTTCAAATTTGGCATTAGCTGCCCCGTCATTTGTAAGCTCAGCAGAGTGGACTCTCCCCTCATAGACAATTTCAACCGTCACTCCATCCTCAACCGATTGCTTAATCCCATAGCGATCAATATAGTCGCCAAAAGTCATTTCAGTTTTTTCTATTGGCGTTCCGGTATAGGCGATTTTTGTAGCATTCGGTAAAGCCTTTCTTAGATTAGCCCCCAGAAGGCTATACTCAGTACGGTGGGCTTCGTCAATCATTATCAAGATATTTGGAGAGGTATTTAGGACAGGAAATTCGGTTCTTAACTCTCTTTCCTGAAATTTATGGATCATTCCCATGACTAAGTCAGGAGTATTAGTCTTTAAGAGTTCCTTAAATTCATTAATGCTACTAGCCAAGTTGATTGTGAAGCCTACACTTTTTGAGGTCTCTTTGAGCTGTCTCTCCAGATCTTTTCTATCAGTAACAAAAACAATCTTATACTTGGCCAGTTCCGGATCATGATACATAGCTCTTACAGTAAACATCATAGTCAGGGACTTTCCTGAGCCCTGGGTGTGCCAAATAATACCCCCCTTATCCTTTGGATCGGTTTTTTCTTTAAGACGCTTTATAATTTTTTTGACAGCTCTAAACTGCTGGTACCTTGGTGTAAGCTTTATAATCTCGCCTTTGTGATCTTCTCTGAAAATCGTGAAATTATAAAGGATGTCTAACAAGTTATCTTGGGAAAGCATACCCTGCACAAGCACTTGTTGACTGGTGAGATTTCCAGCGGCTCCAATATCTGAGAGGGCAAAAGGATAAGGGTCTTTCCATTCTACAAAATGCTCGTGCTCGCCAGTGATGGTGCTATATTTAGCTGTTTGATTAGATGTTGCAATCATAAAAAGGTTATACCAGAAGAGCTTTTCATTGCCTTCCTTTTCGCCCCTTTTATTGGCGTACCTCCAAAGTTGGGTAATTGCTTCGGAAATAGGATCGGCTATCGCCGGAGACTTACATTCAATAACGACCAGTGGCAATCCATTTACAAATAGCACGATGTCCGGAATAATATGTTTTTCAGTACCTGGGATATTAACCTTAAATTGTGAAATTGCCAGAAAAGAATTGTTCACAGATCTTTTAAAATCTATATATCTGACAGTAGGACTCTTTTCACCAGTCTTTCTGTTTTCTGAAACGGACATATTTTCTATCAAGAGTTCATGAATTTCTCTATTGGCTTCAAAGAGAGAATTCGCCTGGGGAGTTATGATTCGTCTGATAACATCATTTATCTGATCATCTTCTATCCAGGGGTTTATGGTTTTTAATGACTTTTTTAAGTCACCTTCAAGAATAATCTCGCGGAATGTCTCACGAAGTCTAACCACCTCACCATATCTAGGTTCATTCTTGTCGTTAAATGATAATATCGGCCAGGCCTGCTCAGGATCATCTTTATTTTGCCTATAAATTTCCCACCCAAGTCTCTGCAGCTGGGCTAAGAGCGCGTTTTCTACATAAAATTCTTCGTCTAATTTTTTATACATTCTTCGTCATTTTTCTATCATTTTAATTGAGTCTTTGGGACATCACGGCTAATTTCATTTAAAATTTCTTGGACTTCAGACAAAGCCTTTTTTGTAAGATTCTGCCCCCTTTTAATTAAAAAGCTATCTTTATCAGCTTTTATTTCTATTATCTCATTACCCCATTTGATCTCAATATAAGGCTCCTCAAGGTCAGTGGAATATATATAATCAACTCTTCCTTGAAGTGCCTCCCTCCCCTCTAAATAAAAATTAAATAGGTCGTATGTATATAGCTCAGCATGCCTACCACTTAATTTTTCTTTCATTAAAAGATATATCTTAGGAAATCTTTCATGGTTAAGTTCGTCTCCATTAGCTCTGATTTTCTTTTTTTCACAATAGCCCAAATTGTTAGGATTTTTTATAAAATACTTACGCCAATCGTCTTCCTTAAACCTCTCAATTATTCTGTTTAGATCCTCCTGAATATTCTCGGAAGTTAGCTCATCCAAAAGATATTTTAAATACTGACTTTTAATATCATCATTAAACACCTTCCTCCAGTTGTCCATCTTTGCTCTAAGACCTTCTTCAAAATTGCAAAAGGTATAATTCATACCATCCTTGACCAGATAATTGCCTTTGGCCAATAATGCTCTCTCAAAAAGATAACTTTCTCTGAGATCGTGATTACTAAATAATTCCTTCAGCCTTTCTCCATAATATCTGAATTTCTTTTGGTCATATCCCCCCTGTTTATCTTTGGAATATTCCAAGATAAAGCCGATCTGTCCGTTAAAATAGCTATGGGTCTCAACATCAACAATTAGTTCTTCCCAATTCGGATCTTCCATAATTAACTTTACTTTTTTCTTTTCCTCATCTGTCTGTATCCCTAAAAAGAAGTCAACTTTGGAGTCACCGCTTAGGAGATATTCATAAATGTCGTTTATATGATTACTAAGCTCTTTTAACGAGCGGATAGCCCTATAAAAATCCATAGGCTCATCGATTCTGGTATTGTTGATTAAATTCAAAGCTATTCTCGCCCACCTCTTAAAAATCTCTTTATTATTCTCGTCTAAGGCGTAATTCCTTATAAAATACTTATACAATGCATAAAATCTGCACCTTTCCTGGTAATTAACAGTGATTCTACCCTCGTCATCCCTATGAGGCTTAAGAAAGTCTACAAATATACTCTTAAAGGGTTCAATTAACTTTACCCCTATCTTATCGCTGTCAAACAATTCATCGAGTTTTTCATTATAGCCCTTTAGACAATCAAGACATATGGCAATATTACTTATATTTTCTTCGGTAAAGACCCTTGGTGCCGTGTATTCTGAAGACAATTTTTTTTCTTTATCCCATATATTGAAAATATTGTAAGTTTCGACGAAATTATCATCATCTGATAAAAAGTTTTCTAAATCGGCTTCAACAACCAATAGAAAACATATGTTTCCCCAAAAGTTAAAGAATTTTCTATCTACTTCCAGCGGACTTACTTTCCCATTCTTACTCTTTTCGATCTGCCAGAAAATATCAAGCCATTCATTATCAAATTTCATTTTTTCTTCGCTACTCAATATCTCTGATAGCTGCGCCTTCAGGTATTCGAGAGCAGTCAGGGGCTTACCCCTGGCATTCATTTTAATATATAGTTCATCGGTTAGATCAAATTCTTCCAGCGGCAAAAAATAAAATTCAACTAATGATTCTTCTGAGATTAATTTGTCCAAGAGCGCGTCGCTATTGTTTTTAAGCTTTTCATGTATGATATCTAACATATTGAGCATACTCAAAACAGTAGGATCTCTTTCCCAAGACAGAAAGAACCATTTGCAATCTCTTATAGTCTTACTTATATCCCGTTCTTTTTCATATTTAACTGGTCCGTTAATTAGTTTTTTACAGAAATCTTGAGAACTCAATCGCGTTTCATAGCTAAATTTTGTTAAGCGTTCCTTTACGTCCTCAGTAAGTCTATTTTCTTTTAAGGCAAGATACCAATGGAGCAGCCAAAGGGTCGTCAGCCGCTGCTGCCCATCAATGGGTACTAGTTTGCCTCGATTTGTTTTGCCATAAATAAAGTCCAGACTTAATTTTTTATCATTTTTTAGGCTGTCGGATATGGCATCCATAAAAGTTTCAGCAATTCTTCTCTCTTGAGGTCTCCCTTGGGCATAATCCCTTTGAATTATAGGGATTTCAATTTGATATTCAGTAATTAAAGACCAAAAATTAGTTTTCATTTTGGCCCTCTCTATTAGATTCTTTGCCTTCTTCATCTTTAAGATATTCTTCCAATGTTTCGACTATTGCCTCAAGATAGGCAGCCCTGTCTTGTTTTTCCCATTTAACTGTTTGTTCGGAATTCTTAGAAAAGTATTTTAAAAAGACATTTTTCGTGCCTATGGGAACAAATCCGCCCTTTTTATCTATATCTATAATTTTTTCCCTTTTAATCGGAAATATATTGTTGCTCAAAGCACTGTTATCATGACTAGAGAGGAGGGTCAAATTATCTATTGAATGAATATTGATTTCATCAGAAAATAGTTCGTATATTGTATCTTGTATTTTTTTAAATGTATTTTCGTCTATTATTTTCTCCTTTAATAAATCTTCAATATCTTTGGCCGCTACCAGATATCCATTGTTTTCTAAATATTTCAGTTGATCAGCAAGAAGAAGTTTTCTTTGATTGCTGTTTTTTATAGTTTCTGAATTTTGGGCATGAATATGCTCTAGAGTCCATTTTTGTTCGACAAACTTATTAAAAGAGAACCTTGTTTCGTGGCTATCTTTTGCGATTAATATGTTAAATAATAAAAGAACTTTCCTTATATCTTTATAATCTCTATCATATTCAAGCTCTCTTAAATAGTTACCGACACTATTTTTGTCCTGGAATTGGATACTTTTCTTAATTTCGTTTCTTATCCAGTCTTTAAATTCAACTTTGTCATAACTTTGACAGCATTTTATAATTTCCTTAATTTGAGTATCCGAATGGATTAGATAACCGATTAGATGATAATATTCATCGTTATAAAACCATTCATCAAACATTCTATGATATGTCTTAACTTCATCCCATAGGCTATCCCGGGCTAAACCTTCTGATGCAATAATTTGGCCATTAATAACGTCTATCTTTTTGGATATAAGTTCATTGAATATATAGAACGTATAATAAGGATCAATTAACTTATTTACTTCAATATCCGCCAGCTTTTCATATTTATTAGCAATTAGGTCAAAGATAAATTCAATCCTAGTAGGAATATCATGTTTTTGCCTGTTAAGGAAATACCAAAATTTATCTGCCCGTAACGCACTTTCTATACTTTCCCATTCGTAGGCTCTTTTGAATTGGTGGTTCTCTCTTTCTTCCTCAGATTCTTTAATAAATAAGATTGCCTTTATTAGTTCGGCACTGGTCAGTGGTATTTTTCCCATATTTATTCTAGTGAATATTTCTGCTGGATCTTTGACCGCTTCATCATCTTCCGCCTCATACCAAATAAATCGCACATTATTCGCTAAATCCCGGCCATTTTTTCTGTCAACCTTTATAAGAGCATTTGCAAAATCAGCCTTTGTAATCCTTTTTTGTTTTATATTTTCTTCAAACCAGTTCTTAATACATAAAAAGGCTTTGCTGATATAATAATAATCTATATTGTCTTTATCTTCTGTTATGATATCTGAGATCTTTCTTAAGTAATCTTCACTGCCCGGCCTGGTTTCATATTTTAATTGATAAATATTTTCAATATAGTAATCCTCCTTTAATCTATCCTTTAGAAAGGTTAAAACCAGAAATATCGTTGTTAGCCTCTGCTGCCCGTCTATAACCTCATATTCATTCTGATTATTATTGTGCTTTTTGACGACGAGAGGCTGAAGGCAATAAAATTCTCCGGGTTTCTTATTATATCTACTTTGAAATTCTAAAATATCGTTTAATAGGTCAAGCACCTGCCTTTCATCCCATCTGTAACCTCGCTGATAAGACCCAATGATGAATGTCTTGTTGAACAATTCGGGAATTGATATTAATTTAATTTGCGTCTGTGTCATTAATTTCTCCTTATTTGCTCTCTAAAGATCATTAACTCTCACCCTGCCAGTTAATAAGTCTTCCATCAGTCCTCTTTTTATCCGCTCTAATTTTGCTTTATAAGCCTCTTCCTTTTCAATAACTTCACCAACCCGTGAGAGAATCGTAGTAATTCGGTGCTGTTCGGGGAAAGGGGGGAGGGGGTTAAGGATAGATTTTAATAAGCGTTGGTTTAGCTTACCTCTTGTAGTGCCTGAGATATAAGAATTAACGTCTTGAATATTGATACAAAACATTAAGAAATAATTATCTAACACCCGGTTTTTCCCCTTTACAATATGTACGTGATTGTTAGCCCAAAATTTTCCCCTCATTATATAGGCCGTTTCCGCGTAACGGGAGAAATCACCTCCGTCTTCCGCAATTAAAACATATTCTTCGTCAAAAATATAATCATTAATATAGTCTATAATGCCATTTGCACCGCAATAAGGTATGGTACCCTTTATAGTCGATCTATACTCAGAATCCAAAGGTATTCTTTTATTATCAAAAAGCTCAATGACTTCACCCAATTTCGTGACTTCCCACTCCTCTGGTATCCTGCCGAGGGGGGAATCTTTGAATTTGTGCGTTTTTTCACTTCTTATATGTCCATTTTCATCAATGCCTTTTGTCAATAACTTTTGCATTAAACCCTGTTTTAGGCGCTTATATTTCTTAATAAGGGCATCAGTTTTATCTATTGCATTATCAACCGTCTCAAGAATTTCAGCAATTTTTTGCTGCTCGTGAAAGGGGGGCTTTAACACAATAAAATCTTTCGTAAATCTAGAAGATAAGCCAGGTTGAGCTGAACCCGTAATTCTTTCCTTTATCTGCCTTTGGCCTAAATATGAAAACATCCAGTAAAACAGATACTTTTGATCGAAGATTTTTCTGCTTCTTAGTACAAAGACATGCTCGTTTATTGTGATATTTGGACTAAATTTTTCTTTTAATATTGCCAGTTTCCCGGTATTTGCTCCATCTTTATTAATCAATATGTCATTGTCTTCTACCCTTTTATAGCCAACTGATTTAAAGAATTCTTTCGGCACATACCTGGCGTTTTTATCAGAGAATTTTATATGCCCATCAGAAGTTATGTGTTCTCCTCCCAAACTCGGGACTCCTTCATCCGTGGCTCCTCCTTTAGGTCTTAACCCAGAAATTAAATCGGCGTCTTCCTCTATTGATACTATCTCCCATCCATCCTGCAATTCTTCAATCTCAAAGTCTTTAATCATATCAATCTTTTGACCTGCTATAAAAATTCTTTATTTCTTATTTAAACTCTAATAATAATTATTTATAATAGCCAAGCTTTTCCAAGAAGCCATCAAGACTTTTTACTTCTTTATCCCTTGCACCCCTTAGCTCAAGCAAAGATATTTTATATTTGTCCCACAGGTTTTCAAAAATCTTAATTATTCCTTTTTTCTCTGCGTTTAAATATTTATGGAGTTGATCAGCCAGAAGTTTGTAAAATTTTTCAAGAATCAAAGTTTCCGCTTCTTCATCTGTCAGCGAATTTCTTTTTTGATCAATCTTGCCTTCTTTTATCTTAATTAATTCTTTAGTGTCCTTATCTTGTTTATAAATACCTTCTAATTCTTGGGTCTTTTGTTTAAGTTTCTTTTTCCAATCGTTTAAAGTCTTATTTTTGCTGCTTATCTTTTCGTGCAGTTCCCACAACTCATTTATCGTTTTCCTTGCTAAATCCGATATCGGATCGCCGTTGAACTTGGTTACTGAAGAAACTAAAGATTTATTCCATTTTTGCTCTGACGGTACAAGAAGGATATCTTTTATCTGCTCTTCCAAATAATCCATAACTCTATTGGCAGTTTTATCTCCTTGGCTCTCTTCATCCCAGTCATCTATCTCTTCTAAAAGTTCGCCTAGTTCCTCTTCAATTTCAGCTATCTTTGTTTCCAGGCCATCTATTTCTTCAGCTTCTTCTTTAAAATAATTTTGCTTGATCATGTCATCATCTATCAAGTTTTTGCTCCAACCGGCAGAGGTAATGGTTTTAAAGTCATATTTTAAATTTTCCCACCAGTTAGCAAACAAGCCAGAAACCTTGAACTCATCGAGTGCACCGAGCTGGATCATTTTGTCCTTAAGAAGGTTCATGGCCATGTCTCTAAAGGCCCAAAGGTTATTGTTACCCTGACACATTTCAATTTCAGGTTTAATTTCGTTCCAGAATTCAGATAGGCAATTTAAATACTTGTTAAATGTGTCCTTTAGGCCTTCTGAAGACTCAATAACATCTCTTATCTTGTTCTTATCATCAATCTCAGACTTGAATCGCCACTTACCTTGCGATACTGGTTCAAGAATAAGTTCGGGTGATATAGAAAGCTTTTTAAAGCTTTCAGCTTGGCTATATACTTCTTCTTCCGGTACCCAGCCCTCAATATGGGCTTTAACATTTTCTGGCTCAGGATCTGGGGAATTGTCTACATATCGCCGAATGTTAAGATTAAAATCGTTTTCTTCAATCTCCTTAATATCCACAAGTCTTGAATACTTTTCTATTTCTTTTTTTCCCTCAAAAACAGTTACAATCTTCTCAATATCTTCAGGTCTAAGAAAGTTCTGGTTTCTGCCTTCACCATACTCTCTATCAGCATTTATAAAAAGAATTTTATTTCTTAGATTCTCTGGTTTATTTTTGTTGATAACAATAATGCAAGCTGGAATGCCCACATTGTAGAAAAGCTTGGCTGGTAAACCAATAATAGCTTCGATGAGGTCATCCCTAACTATGCCCTCCCTTATGACCTTTTCCTGACCTCCCCTGAAAAGAACTCCATGCGGCATAACACTGGCCATGATTCCTTTTTCTTTCAAACTGGCTATCATGTGCTGAAGGAACATCAGATCCGCTTTTTTCCCTTTTTCAGGTGTAAAGCCATATTTAAATCTGCTTTCATATTCCATATTGGCCCTGGAATAATTCAAAGAGAAAGGAGGGTTCGCAAGCACTCTGTCGAACTGTTTTATATATCCATTTTCTATAAAACGCGGATTGACCAGTGTATCTTCGTTCTCGATGTGGGCATCGGGAATGTCATGCAGAATCATATTCATCTTGCAAATTGACCAGGTCACTGGATTTGATTCCTGCCCATATAATGCTATGTTCCTTGGATTTTGCCCTTGGCCTTCTACATATTGTCTAGATTCGATAAGAAAGCCGCCTGAACCTACCGTTGGGTCATATATGGTCATCCCTTCCTCTGGTTTAATCAGTCTAACCATTAATCTTTTCACCTGCGGGGGAGTGTAGAATTCGCCTCCCTTTTTTCCGGCAGAGTCAGCAAAATCCTTCAGTAGATATTCGTAAGCAGCTCCTAAGAGGTCAGGAAACTCAAAATCATCATTAGTAAGTCTATACTTATTAAAATGATGGATTAGGTCAATAAGCTGCTGGTCTTTGAGCTTGGTTCTTCCCTTTTTTACATTGAAATCTATATGCTTTAAAACTCCGTCGAGCTCTGGGTTGACCTCTTCGACTGCAGCGAGGGCTTTGTTTAGCTCGTTGCCGACATCCACCTTAAGGTTAAGTATTGTTTCCCATCTTGCACGTTGCGGCACAAAGAATGCATCGCCATAAATATTTTGGTCTTCAATAATTTCTTCGAGCTCTTTGCCAGCATAGCCTTTTGACTCATATTCTTGTTTAAGTTCCTGTTGCTTTACAGTAAATACGTCTGAGACTCGCTTTAAGAATAACATGCCAAAGATGTATTCCTTATATTCGGAGGCATCCATCTTGCCCCTGAGAATGTCAGCTGCTTTAAATAGATGTGTTTCTAACTGGCGGAGTGTCAGCTTAGGCATAGGTTTTTCTCCCCTTAAAAGCTTCGACTATACTAGCGCATTGCCAAACATAAATAAATTCTTAATAGGTGGCCTAATTCCGATCTTTCCATTTCTAAGAAAATATTCTACTCAAATAGTAACCCAAATAAAAGAAGTTATTTCGAAAAGAAGCTAGTGATGGCAGCCAGACGAACGAATAATAATCAAACAAAGAATTGCTCGCAAAGACAACTCCATGCCCCCTGATTGTTCTTTAAGATGTTAGGTAGAATATATAAAAGTTTTGACCAATGCCTCTGATTCATGCCAGGAAATTGTCCATTCATTGCTCTTTAGATCTGCTTCATACCCAACTATTACTTAAGGAGACGAAAATCTGAATATTATATCTATCAAATAAGACTTGACACAGATCTGGGCGATAGTGTTAAAATCCACCCTTGGTTTTCATAAAAATATATAAAAAGGAAAGATAAGCCTTCCGTTTGTTTTTAGATCAATAATTATGAAAATTTTAAACGAAATTGTTAGCTATTGGTATGATTGTATCAAAAATGAAGATATCTTAGAAAAGGACATCTCCATCCACGTCAGAAGCAAAGCTGTCCTTTATCCCTTTGATTATGATCCCTTTGTTTTTGATAGAAAAGATAACCTAGTCCCCGTCTTTAAAAATGAAAAATTAGCAGCGTTTTCAGAGTATATCAATACCAGAAATTATGAAGCCTATTACGGTTATCCAGTTTTATTTTATTATGACGATAAAGAAGAGAAGTATCTAGTTGCTCCTCTTTTTATAATTAAAGTCAAGTTTCTCAAAAAGGATAGGAAACTATACTTACAAAAGGACGAACAATATCCAACCTGTGGTATCCAGGCTTTCAGCCGATTGGGTTTCCGCACTGAAGAAATTGCCGATTTAAGTCAGAAGATAGACACACTGTTCAAAGGTGACCCTTCTTCAAATAAGACTTTGGCTAAAAAATGTTTGGAAATAATTAAACAAGAAGCTGATTTTTCCATTAATGAGATTATCGATCCGGCAAATCTAGCCAATGATGTAAGGATTTCAAAAACGATGGCTCCTGGTTTGTATAACAAGAGCCTGATTTTTGCCGGCGAAAATACAGACTATAACATAAATTTATTGCAAGATTTATTTGAATTAAAAGAAAAACAGGATTTAGATCAGACAGCTCTCTCCTATATCCTGGAAAACATCTCAATAGTAAAAGGAAACGAAATAATACCAATTCTTCCCTTTCCTGCCAATGAATATCAAATAAAGGCTCTGCAGAGCGTCTTCTCTAATAAGTTAAGTGTTATTACAGGTCCGCCTGGCACTGGAAAAAGTCAGTTTATTTCGAACCTTTTGATAAATCTTTTTCTTGAAGGAAAATCGGTGCTTTTTGTCAGTCACACCAACGAGGCTGTTAATGTTGTCAATGAGAAAATAAATGAACAATTCAGGAACTTAATGATCAGAACAGGTAATAAAGAGTTTCGGCAACAACTAAAGGAGAGATTCAATGAAATAATTCTAACGTCTCAAAGGAACCCCCCAAGCCTCAGTAAGCAAATTGAGTTAAGATCCATGTGGCAGGCAATTTTAAAAAATAGAGCCAAATTACTTGAACTTGACCAGCTGGAAAAATCCTATGAAGAAGGCTTTTTAACCTATAAAAACGTAAGAACTCTTTTTTACGATGGGCAGGATTTAGAACAACTGTTTGAAGAATTGCTTATACACCTTAAGGAGCTTAAAAAACTCTGGAAACGATTAGAGAATCTTAAGGTCAAAATAGAGAATGCTTCTTTTTCCTGGTGGGAGACATTTTTACTCATCTTCTTTCCAGATTATGCTAGAAGGAAAAGAGACAGATTATTCGAGAAACTAAATTGTCTTTTGCCACCCAGGGCCATAATAATCCTTCAAGGATCGGATGATCTGACAGCAATAAAAGGCTGGGATGAGCCCGGATGGCTGAGACTGCGAGAATTTATTGATTTACTAACAGGCTATGGAGAACTTAAGAAGCTTAAAGCAAAGCTCGATGCTTTTCAACCCCGGACAATAATTGAGGGTAAAATAAAACAATTAGAAAACGATTATTTTGCGGCCTCAAGGAAATTTGTAGCCGATTTGTACATTCATAAAATGCTAGAAAATGAAGCCAGTATCGGCAGAGTAAACTCATTTTTGAACGAAGTAAACTCACGAAAACCGCATGAAGATGGTATTGACTCTTATCTTTTTAATGGCGCTCTGGACGTTTTAAAAGTCTGGTCATCAACTCTGAAATCAATAAGACGTACTTTCCCTTTGAGTCCGGGCATTTTTGATTATGTAATTTTTGACGAGGCTTCACAGGTCGATTTACCTTCCGCTGCCCCGGCTCTTTACAGGGCAAAAAGGGCCATCGTGGTTGGCGATCCCATGCAGCTCACTCATGTAGCCGGGATAACTGTGGATATAGATAAAGAACTCGCTAAAATCCATGGCTTGTCAGAATATAAACCAATTTATCCCTCCCGGATAAGATACTGCGATGTGTCATTATACAGGTCAGCCGAAAATTCTTTAGTTCATAAACCAATACTATTAACAAATCATTATCGGTCAGAGGACCAGATTATTTCCCTATGTAATCAAGCTTTTTATGGTGGTCACTTAAAAATAATGACGAAGCTCGACTATTCACGTTACCCAGGCAACCTGCCAATTGGGGTTCATTGGATAGATTGTCGAGGCGAGGTTTTTAAACATCCGGCAGGAAGCAGGATTAACCAGAAGGAGGTAGAACGGGTAAATAAAGTCTTTCAGGATTTATTACCAAAAATATCAAACACTAACCTTACGGTCGGAATTGTAACTCCTTACTCTCGTCAACAAGATGCGATAGCCGAAATAATTACTAAATCAACACCTCCTGAGCTGATCGAAAGACATAATGTAAAGGTGCTAACGGCTCATAAATTTCAGGGCTCCGAAAAGGACATAATGATTTTTTCTTTAGTTCTGGCCTCGCAAGGAAATGGCAACAGTGACAGATGGTATAACATTTACCCGCAAATTTTAAACGTGGCCTTATCGAGAGCCAAGTATCTGTTATACATAGTTGGTGATAAGAGTTTTTGTCGCCGCAGGCAAGGTGTTCTTAAGACATTGGTAGAAACATATGATGAAATTAAAAGACAGGAAAAACTGGAAAAATATATTCTGGCTGGAGATTTTGATTCTCCAACAGAAAAGTATCTTTTTGAGAGATTACAAGCTGTAGACTTTGAGCAATTTGGCTATGAGTTAAGACCCAAGCTGGTCTTTAAAAGATACACTCTTGACTTTGCACTTTTAGGCAAAGACAGGATAGATGTTGAGTGCGATGGGACACAGCATGAGATTATTGAAGGTTTCCCCGTAATTGAAGATGTTGAAAGAGATGATTTCCTGACAAGAGAAGGATGGAAGGTTCTCAGATTCCCCAATCACAGAGTTTTATCACAGACTGAAGCGGTCATCGAGCAAATATTGAAAAGCTTGTAGATCGGGCGAGCGATTTTATTTGCTTTCAGACAAGAATTCATATATGGGTTTGAAGGAGGCGGTGGCGCGGATTATTTCGTCCTTGAAACTTTCGTGTTCCATTTCCGGATGATCCTTGAAGAAATATCTTGTTCTGATCATCAGCTGCCCATTGTAATCCTTTTTGCGGGCAATGGCACTTCTTAGCCCCTCCCACAGTGCTTTGTTTTCTTTGACGTTCTTTTCGGGGTTGCCATCTATCGTGTCCAAATTCATCTCTATCATCCCGTCAATGAGACCATCTTTTCTCCCCACATAATGGCGCTGCAGGAATTCTAGATAGATATTAGGTAACGTGCTTCTCAGCTCAAAGAGAAGGCTTTCAAACTCCTGGAAAAGATTATCATCCTTACATATCTGCTTTAGCCTTCGCCACCGCTGGCCAGCATTATGGGGAATTGTCAGTCCGATGAACAAATTGGTCTCGCTCAGTGAGAATGTGAAATGGAGATCCTTAGTAAAATTTTCCTGGGGAGCCAGGTAACCCCAGGCCCATTCACGATAAATCTGGTAAGGATTTTTTGCCCTTTTGTAATACTGTTTTTCGTAGGTAAAACCTTGATAGATTTCTTGAAGTTTTGGTTTTATAGCCCGGATTAAATTCCTGACAATGTTATTGGCCTGCTCAAGATCATATCCTTCTTCCCACTTTTTAATCCCGCAAAAGCCGATTAAATCATTTTGCATGTATAAAAACTCCTTTAGCTGATTTTGAAGAAACTCTTCGGCGTTCTTTGGGCTCTTATAATCCCCTAGCATTTCATAGATTTCACGCCAGGATAGCCAGATCGAATTGACACCAATTTCGCCCCTGGCCTTAAGCTCTTCTATAGGTGATGAATCGTCAGGTGTAATCACGCAAAGATATTTTTCATTATAGCTTGCAACTTCTTTAAGGTGAGACCTCAGCTGCTCTGGTCTGATTGCATTTTTAACTATTTTTGATTCAATCGCTACGGCGATATTTTCCCCGATTTTGATGAGGCCATCTGGAATAGACTGAGTTTGTTCGTCAGAGCTCTTTAGATCTCCATCAGCTCCAGGCTTCTTAAATGCTTCAAAAACAATGTGCTCATTTTTGGCTACCGTTCTGCCAATTACCTTCTTGAGAAAAGCATCTAAAAGCCGTTTATCTCGCTGCAGGGTTTGCAATAAAGCGTTGGTCACGCGATTTTCGGGCACCTGGTATTGATCAAAGATATTTCTCAAGCCTTGATTGCCCATTGATTTTTTCTCGCCCTTTAGCCCTCAGAAGACAAACATTGTGTCAAAGTTTATGTTTTTTATTTTATAAGACTGGCAAAGAAAATTCAAATTGTCCTATCTGAAGCAAAGAACATCACAGGCAGGCTATAAAAACTGGTTTTTCCCACAAAAAAAGACTCTTCCTTGACAAGTGGCAGCTGCCGGCTTATTTTATTAACCGAACGGTTAGTTAACAGGGGCAGAGAAGCATGCACCCCAGAGAAAACGGAGCTACCAAAGAGAAAATCATCGAAACGTCAACTGAGCTTTTCTCGAAGAAGGGGTTCGATTCTACCCGCATCGAGGAAATTGCTAAAGCGGCTGGCGTCAATAAAGCCCTGATTTACTACTACTTCAAAAGCAAAGAGGATCTACTCGACCAGATTGTTCATTCCCTTATGGATAAAGCTGCTTCCCTGGCCATGGATTTTGTCCACTTCAACATCGTCCAGCTTATAGATGAGGAGCGTCTGGAGATTGCCAGAGACCGGCTGCGTTTTAAAGATAAGGCGGCCGTTGATCAGTTTGTCAAGAATTCTCAGCTCTACTATCAACGCCTCCTGGATTTTGTACTTGAATATAAATCTATTTTTCGTATATTAATGTTAGAGTCGTTAAAGCACGGCAAGCATCACAAGAGCATTTTCCACCTGCTTGACCATCTGAGTAAAGACGACGAAGCCAACCCTATCTTCAGAACGATTGCTGAGGCCGACCGCAATTTCACCTATTCAGAGGAAATGGTTCTTTTCCGGTTCTTTTTCACGACGGTTCCTCTCATCACCTTCGCCGCTTATTATGATGACTACAAGGAGATTTCGGGGTTGAGCGATTATCGGTTGCGGGAGCTTTTTCCTATGGGCTTTTCAGACCACCTTTACCTCGTTCATTTCCGGTAATGAAATCTGGTTGAAACAGAAAGAGGAACCCAGATGACCGGCTGACCGGTTAGCAATTGCTTGCCGGCAGATTGGATGGATATTTTAAGAAGTAAGGAGGTAGAGGGATGAAAAAAGTTCCAAAAGCGGCGGTTAGCCTTTTATTAAATTATTTTACCAACGATCCACTCCCAAAGCTGCCTAAACTCTTTACACTGGCTGAAACTCTCGACCGCGGGCATAAGCGGACCAACAAGATCCGGCGGCTTCGCGAAATACTGATGGATGAAAACAACAACTGGCATCTGTTTGTCAAAAAATTAGCCGAGGAAGTGGATCCAAAGTGTCTGAAAAAGCTGGTTGAGTGCTTTTTCATCAACTCGATGCTGGACGGCATCCCTCTGGCCCACGAACTGTCGGAAAAGTATGATTGCAATATCCCCTGGGTAATCCTCATGGACCCGACCAGTGCCTGCAATCTATCCTGTGTGGGCTGCTGGGCGGCCGAGTACGGGAAAAACTACAATCTTTCTTATGAGATGCTGGACTCGATCATCCGCCAGGGGAAAGAACTTGGCATGCACTTCTATATTTTCTCAGGCGGAGAACCGCTGGTCAGGAAAAAAGATATTCTGCGTTTGTGCCGTGCCCACCAGGACTGCTATTTCTTTGCCTTCACCAATGGCACGCTGGTTGATGATGAATTCTGCCAGGAATTGCGGAAACTCGGCAATTTCGCTCTGGCTTTCTCCATTGAAGGAAACCGCGAGGAAACTGATTTCCGACGCGGCCAGGGCACCTATCAAAAGGTCATAGAGGCCATGGACAGGATGAAGGCTCATAAGCTTTTCTTCGGTTACTCAGCCTGCTATCACCGCTATAATACTGAGAATGTTGTTTCCGATGAGTTCGTTGACGATATGATTGCCCGTGGCTGCCGCTATGCCTGGTATTTTACTTATATCCCGATAGGAAAAAGTGCCAGGACCGATTTGCTGGTTACCCCCGAGCAGCGGGCTTTTATGTACAAGCGTATCCATGAAATCCGGGCCACCAAACCGCTGTTTGCCATGGACTTCTGGAACGACGGTCAATATGCTTATGGCTGCATAGCGGGTGGCAAACGCTATCTTCATATCAATGCGGCCGGCGATGTTGAGCCCTGTGCCTTTATTCACTATTCAAACGTCAATATCCATGATGTTAGCCTGCTCGAAGCTCTGAAGTCGCCCATCTTTATGGCTTATCGGCATAGACAGCCTTTTAATGACAATCCGCTGCGTCCCTGCCCGCTGCTGGACAACCCGGAAATTCTGGTGGAAATGGTCAAAGAGTCGGGAGCTAAGTCAACCGACATGGAGGCCCCGGAGGATGTGGAGGAACTCACTGCCAAAACCCGGGAAGCAGCCAGGAAGTGGGCGCCGGTTGCTGAACAGCTGAGGCCGCGACCCAAATCAGCTCAGGCGGCTGCTCAGACTACAGGGCAGACAGCGCAAGCTTCCGGGCAGGCAGCCCAGCCAAAGCAGGCAGAAGCCCAGCCTTCCACACAGCCGCCGACCCCGCCCTCTGCTTAGTGCTGGCCGCTAGCTTTATGACAACTGGATCTATAAGACTCTAAGGCTCTATCTTAAGTTGCCAGGCGTTTCCCCATCAATTTACTATTTTGACTGAGTGCCTGAATTTTCACTGAATTTCCGGAGAAACTCTTCTACCTGAATAATCCTGAAATCTTTATATGATTTTAAATCAAGAAGGTGCTTATCACCGCTCAAAATAAAATCAGCCTTACCATCTTCCGCCAGCTCGAGAAATTTATTATCAGCCGGGTCTATATTTATGATCTCAACCTTGGTAGTAACATTAACCGGCTCAAAAAATGGAACTACTTCGCTTTCCACCAGAGATTTGATCTCCTCTTTTGTTAGCTTAAATTTTGGATAGGAAAGAACCGCTAGATACTCCTTCAGGACCTCTCCAGAAACCAGAAAGACAATTTTCCCCTGCTGCCATAAGTCAACAAGCTGCCCCGGCACCCCATCAAAGAGCAGCGCAGAGATAAACACGCTGGTATCAATAACGACACGAGGTGGTTTTTTCCGCTTTACTTTTTTCTGGCCCATTCGATGGCTTCCTCTACATCTTGCTCGCTTAGACCAAGTTCGGCCATTTTCTTCCTGACTTTTTCTAAGGGACGTTCACCAACCGGGGTAATCTTCACTGGCTCAAGAATTATCTTGCCGTCTTCGACATGAACTTCAAAATATTCGACATCCTCCAGATTCTCCATTATTTTTTTGGGCAAAGTGATTTGGTTTTTATAGGTCTTTTTGCACAGCATTGGTCAGCCTCCACGATAATATTAAGCTCTGGTAATGTATCTGTCAAGTAATATTTCCTTACTTCCTTTATGCATTGTGCTTAGTCTTTTACAAATCCATTTCTCCCCCATCTGTGATCCTGAATGGCAAATAGAATGGCGGGCCGGGCCGTCAGTCTTTGCCTGAAATTGCCTTTAGTTCCTCTTCGAATTTTCTTCCTTGCCTCCATATTTAGTTGTGGCCAGGCCGCGTTCAATCAGGTGATTCAGGAGCTGGTTGAGGCTGATGTCTTCTTTTCTGGCTAGTTGAGACAATTCTTCGTGAAGATAAAATGGAATTCGCAGCAATATCCGCCCGCTATATCGTTCTCCCTCCTTTTCAGGCTCAGGAATTTCTACCCCATCCCGCAGATACATTTCAAAGAGAGCTCGCTTGACCACCTCAAGATGGGCCAGAGCCTCTTCAATGGTGTCGCCATAGCCACGAAAGGCTTCTCTTCCAAGCTGAGGAATCCTGGCTTCATAGCCACCACCATCCTCCTCATTAAAAGGCACTATTTCTACCTTATATCTGAGATTCAGATAATAATTGAGATCTTTTTCCTGAACTTTTTTTTCAGCTTTCTGTTTCATTGTCCTTTTCACTTTTTCCCTCCATTAGCTCACAGATTTCTATGGCTTCAATAATCTTCTCTACATAACAACGCTTAACGGTTTGTCCGCTTTTAACTGGAATTGTAAAAACTCCTTCCGGGCCGTACTGACTCACTGGGTTCTTTTCGCTGTATTTAGCCAATATGGAATCCTTAACAATAATATGTGAGCCTCTTTTATGTTCATAATATTCAAAAGAATCCTTTATTATGTTTTCGACTTCTTCTACTCTGAGTTCTGGAAGCTTCTCTCCGCGTGCCCATTTATCTTTAAGCTGCCGGATTCGCTTTTTTACACTCATGATATTGCCTTAAGATGATATCACAGGTGATATCACTTTTGTCAAGTATTTTTTATGAACCTAAAATGGCCGGAAAAGTCTATGTCTGAAATTCACCCATGTGCCAATCTATCTCTAAAGACGGCGCCAGGATAAGGAATTTCTCATTTTTAGTAGCGAAAAGTTAAGCGAGACAGCCTGATGCACGGGAATCCCATTAATCCCAGTCAAGTAGAGCAGCGGCTCTTTGGGAAGCCATACGCTGTTGAAATCCAAAACCCGGGACGTAACGCTGATGTCGTCTGCCACACACCTATCACCACAAATATTAGAAAACGTGGATAAGGCTGGCAGGCTGCCGAAATAAAGTTTGAATCAGGGCGAGGCGATTGGGTTATAATAGGCGAGAAATTAATAAAAATTGAGGGCAATGGTCAACTCT
>ERZ795046.1121-NODE-1121-length-28824-cov-3.812055_pt1 | contig 28824 bp, 19 predicted proteins | sample MGYA00375130_ERZ795046 | MGnify/ENA primary metagenome ERZ795046 (study PRJEB30175, sample SAMN05720202) | activated sludge metagenome | isolation source: anaerobic digester from wastewater treatment plant | place: Japan | collected 2015-05-15 ...
TTTGGATTAAATATGTAGAGCTTAGCAGAAAATGTTCCACCAGATTCACATGACGAATCATCTTCACAAATAAAAAGTCTTATATTTCCTGTCATTAGATTTTTAGTAGTATAAGCAACAAGTTTTGGCCGACGCTCTATATCAAAAATTCCATGATTGCATATTGAACCTCCACTTTGATAAAAGTCGGTCCATGTCCATATTGAAATACCACAAACTACTTCCGAAGATACAGCACAATATTGAAATCCAAATCGAAGATTTTTATCTGCGTAAAATTCATTATCCCTTTGGTCAGTCTTATAATTTGAATTGAACCTTCCGCGCCATGCCTTTCCTCCGAGCTCTGATATCCATAGTGGGATATTTGCCTTCTCAGAATATTTCAGGTTTTCAGTAAGTCCTCGCCTCAAACCATCATAAATTCTTTTTGAGTGATACAGACCATAGTGCAGATTTCTGCCAGCAAAAGGCAAATATGCGTAAATTTCAGGATGATAATTTGAATCTACTACCGCCGTTGCTATTCTTGAAGAATCCGTTTCCACAAGAAAAGCAATAGCGCGTTTATTGAATTCATGAGCTCCTCCCATTTCATTAGACGCTGACCAGGAGATAATAGAGGTAAAGTTCCCATAAAATTTAAGCATCTCAACTAATTGTGGTCTTCCCCATTCCTCCCAACAAGTTTGGCTCCCAGCCCACGTACGGTCGAGCTGCCAAGCAGGTAACTCGACAAAAGCCAATAAACCAATTTTATCACACAATAAATAGGTTCTCGGATGATGAGGATAATGCCCTGTTCTGATATGATTTGCACCAAATTCCTTTATTTTACGGATTTCATTTTCCAGAAAATCAGGAGGAATAATAGGACCACTACTTTTAATATCCTCGTGCAAACCAAATCCTTGTAGCCAATACTCCTTACCGTTGAGAAAGAATTTTTCCCCATTTATGCGAATTTCGCGAATTCCCAATGGCATTGAGATAAGTATCTTCTCTTTCGAATGAAAATTGAGCTTATACATAAAAGGATCTTCTGGGGACCATAAATGAGGAGAATCCACTGATAATTCTTCATTAAATTCTGCATCTTCATCATTTATGGAAACAAGCGTTAACTCTTTTGAAACAATTACTTTCTCCTCTAAGCTAATACTTGCGAAAATCGCATTTTTATTTTTTTGTTCAAATTTTTTTAATTTACCCTTTATTTTCAAAATCGCCCGATTTTTATCTTCTAAAAACGTTTGTACTTTAAGGTCTTCAATCCTTGATTCAGGTTGTGAGATTAAAAAAACTTCTCTACAAATTCCTCCGTAAGTATTCCAACCATGCTTTAAGGATGGAATTGTTTGATTAGAAAGTCTATTGTCAACTCTAAGGACAATTTCAAATGTTTTCGAGGTATCCGTTATATCAGAAGGTATTTTAACGAAAAATGGGGTAAAACCACCATTATGACTGAGCATAAATTTCCCATTGATCCAAATATCAGTAGAATACATCACAGAAAGAAATAGAAGAGAGATTTCACCACTCCATTTATCTGGTATTTGAACCTTCTTATAAAACCACCCTACACCTATAGGAGTTTTGGGTGAAAAATTAATGGAATCCATATTCCATACGCGTGGAAGAGTGACCTTTTCCCAGCCATTTCGAGGGTAATTATCTTTCCACCATTCAGAATTTAACCCTTCATCATTTTTATCCCATTTAAACAGCCAATCTTCTTTCAATTCCAAAAATTGCTCTAACTGAATATCGTAAAATGGAAATTCTTCGGAAAACACAAGAAAAGAATAAATTTCTAAAAAAAATAAAAGAACAAAAAGAATGAAAAACGATATTTTTTCCAATACTCTCATTACTAAGACAATTGCATTGTTTTATTTAACAAATGACTGAATAAAGAACTGTTCCCTTTTAAAAAATGAATGGGAAACTCCTTAACAATATATGCTAAATTTATAGTTTTCAAGACAAGCTCTATTCGAATGGCAATGATATAAAGCAGAACATATGAGCATAATATAGGATTTCATCTATTTTAGATTTCCTCATCTTTTTATATTTGTTTTTTTATATTATTTTATTATGTTATTGTGCTAAGTTAAGATTAATTCTCTCTTAAAAGCAGGAAATAAATGAATTACAATTCTTTTCTTATCCCGATAGCGATAGGTCTTGCAGGTTTTGTAGGAACTCTTTTTCGTTATGGTTTGAGCCTGGCATATCAAAAATATTCTCTTACGTTACCTATAGGAACGTTATTTGCAAATATAGCAGGTTGTTTCATTATAGGATTTATTTCTGCAATTGCAGAACAGGGAGAAATACTTTCTCCTGAAATGCGCATTATCCTTGCTACGGGGTTTTGTGGTGGTTTTACGACAATGTCTTCTATGATATATGAAACTACACAGTTTTTAAGAGATGGAGAACTTTTTTATGCGTCTCTTTATTTCTCATTAACAATAACTTTATCTTTTTTCGCATTCATATTAGGTTTCATAATAGTAAAACTAATATTTAAACCAATAGAAGTATAGGTAGTACATGCAAATAAATTCAAATGCAAAACTTTTAAGAATCTTTATAGGAGAATCGGATAAAATAAGACACAAAGCTCTTTATGAAGTAATTGTTTGCGAAGCACGAAAGCACTGTCTTGCAGGTGCAACAGCGTGGAAAGGAATAATTGGTTTTGGAGCAAATAGTCGTATAAGAACATCAAAAATTCTCGATCTCTCAAATGATCTTCCAATCATTATAGAAATTTCCGATGAAGAGAGCAAGATAAATTCATTTCTCCCGATTCTGGACAGTTTATTTGAAGAGGCTAAATGTGGTGGGCTCATAACTTTAGAAAATATTTCTATTATAAAATATGTTCATAACAAGTGATTAATGGTAGTAACAATCCCAAAGTATCTTACAGATGAGAAAGAAGTATTTTCAAGCCTACTAATATAAGTATTATCCCACCTGCTGTCTCTATCTTTCCTTCCAAAAAATGGCCGATCTTTTCTCCTAAAAAAACGCCACAAAAACAAACTAAAAATGTAACAATCCCAATTATCATAGCAGAAAATATTATATTGTCTCCAATTAAAGAAATTGAAAAACCTGTTGCCATAGCATCTATACTGGTTCCAATGGAAAGTATAATAAGCGTTTTATAGGATAATACTCCACCTTCTTTCTTTTCCTCTTTTTCAATAAAATGCGCTTCATATATCATTTTAAGCCCTATTATCAAAAGAATTAGAAAAGCTACCCAATGATCCCAATCTGATATTAAATTTTTAAACTTAATTCCAATCCCAGCACCGATAATAGGCATGATTGCCTGAAAAAAACCAAAAGCAGTAGCAATTCTAAGAGCCTCAAAAAATCTATCTTTCTTAAGAGATGCACCAGTTGCGATAGAAACAGCAAATGCATCCATAGAGAGAGCAAGCCCAATCATAATAATTCCAGTAATTACCACAAGACATCTTCCTTTACTTTGTTCAGAAGTTCTTCTTTAGTTAAATCAGGATCCTCAAGTTGTTTATCATACAATTCTCTAAGAATTTTTTTAAAATCAGGCCCCGGTTTCAAGCCAAGTTGAATAAGATCATCACCATTTATGAGGGGCCTGGGCATCTCCGGTTGCACACAAAATTCAGCGAATTTGTCAAGAAGAAAAACAAATGATTGCATTTTCTTATGACTTGATATACAATCAATCCTATTCAACTCAAGGTGATAAAAAAAATCTTTATCACAAAGAAACCGGGATAATTTTGCCTTACGCATATCTGAAACTGCAGAAATACGCATATGTCCAGCAACAATTTTAGAAACTGTTTTTATAGTATTTAAAGGTATTCTCAAATCTTTCATTATTTTCTCCGCAAGTTTTGCTCCCTCATCTTCATGTCCGTAAAAGTGAGTCCTTCCATCATCTCCTTTTAAATATGTCATAGGTTTTCCGCAATCGTGAAACAAAACAGAAAGGGCTAATTCAACAGAAGGTGATACCATATGAGATAACATTAACAAAGTATGTTCCATAACGTCTCCCTCTGGGTGAAAGATTTCATCCTGTTCCGTATTTCTCATTTCAGATAATTGTGAAATTATAACATTTAATACTTTTGTTTTTTCCATTTTTCTAAAGGCATCTGATGGATTAAATCCCAGGAGCATTTTTAGGAGTTCGTCACGGATTCTTTCAGCAGATATTTTTCTTAAATTTTCTGAATTTTTTATCATTGCCGCTTCGGTATTTTTTTCTATTTCAAAACCATATTCTGAGGAAAAACGAATCGCCCGGAGTATTCTCAAATAATCTTCTGAAAACCTCTTATCAGGATCTCCTACTGTTCTTATCACCCCCTTTGATAAGTCTTCCAATCCCCTCTGATAATCAATTATTTCACGGCTATCAGGAGAGAAAAACATGGAATTAATGGTAAAATCCCTCCTCATGGAGTCTATTTTTGCATCTTTTGTATATGCAACAAAATCAGGATGTCTTCCATCAGAATATCCCTTCTCTTCTCTAAATGTTGCAATTTCAAATATAAAATCATCTCTTTTTAGATTTAGCACACCAAATGCTTTACCAGTTTCAAAGACTGTCGGGAATATTTCTTTTACTTCATCCGGCCTGGCATCTGTTGCTATATCTATATCTTTTATTGGCCTACCAAGTAACCAATCCCTTGTAAACCCTCCTGCAAAATATGCCTTAAATCCGTTTTTCGTAAGTTCGGCTACAATCCCCGCTGCAACCTTATATAAAAGATTTCTTTCTATGCCCTTTTTCATTTATATTCTTTGGAAAAATCGTTTTCAGGATATATAATTATTATTTAACTTAATTGATAATTTTATTTTTACTAACCATTAATTAGTAGCAAAAATATTTATAAAATTTTAAAATACTATAACTTAAAAATGCATCTTCTCAAAAATATCACTAAACTATTTCTATTTTGTCTCTTTCAGGTTCTTATAATTCCTCATGTTTTTTCTCAGGTAGAACCTCAAGATAATGATATAGAAAGAATAAAATTACTTGCTGCTAAAGCTATCAAAGATATGCAGTTAGATACGGCAATTAAGTATCAAAGGGAACTGCTTAAACTTTATAAAGACCCCTCTGAAAAAATAAAAGCCTGGTTAATATTAATATCTCTTCTTATTGATAACGATTCAATAGATGAGGCAAAAGATGAACTGAAGACTTTTGAAGGAGAATTTAAAGCTCAAATTTTTGCTGATCTCGATACAAAAGCTAACTTTATCTATCTCAAGTCAATAGTGGAATTATCAGAAGGAAATATCACCAATACAATCGAAGAATTAAAAAATATCGCAGATTCAACATCATTGTCCAATAAGGAACTCAGTTGCAGAATTTTACTTTCTCTCTCTCTGAGTTATATATCTACTGAAAATTGGAATGAGGCAGAAAAATATATAAAAAGAATTGAAACAGAGAAGACAGATCAAGAATGGAATGAAATCGCTGAAGCACTAATTTTCGTTGTCTCTGAATTGTCTGGAAAAAAAATCCAACAAATACCCTACCTGGATAAAGAACAAGATAGTTTTTCTAATATCATACATTTTTTCTCATCAGGCCAAAAGGAAAAAGCATTAGAGTCCTACAAAAAAATTGATATTCAGAAAGAATGCAGAAAAAAATCATTTGAATACCAAGTATGGGCTTTATGTATTCATGCCCTTCATGATAAGGATATCAACTCTGCATCAATGTTTATTAACGATGCTGATAAGTATATAAGAAAAGGTGCACTCAAACTTAACTTTGATATTATAAAAGCTGATATAGAATATAACATTGGAAAAAAAGATGAGGCAATAAAGACATATAAAGAACTTATTGAAAAGTATTACAACTTGCCCATTTCTAAAGAGCTTATATTAAAATATATTACTGGACTCATTGAAACTGGAAAAAACAAAATAGCCTTTGAAGAATATAAAAGAAAAATCATTTCTTTTGATGATAACAATCGTATCATATTATCAGCTGAAATCGCAATGTCTTTCATAAATGCTGGTGACTTTGAACCTGTAGATTTTATTATTTCCCTAATATCTGAAAATAAATCTCCTCTTGCCACTGAAACAGCTACATTCTTACATGCAAAACTCCTCTTCGCCAAAAAAAAATATGAAGAATCTGCAAAATTATTCGGAGAAATACTCCAGAAAAAAGGAAAATATTTCGATGATGCTCTACTGTGGCAAATAAAAGCACTTTATAATGCCGGGAATTATACCGAACTAAATTCTTCAATAGATAGATTTAATAAAGAAATAGCTAATTCGAAAAACCTTCAGGAAATATTATTTTATCAGGCACTATCATTAAAAAATGAAGAAAAATATGAAAAAGCAGAAACAGCCTTTAAAGATTTTATAGAAAAATACCCTAATAGTCCATTTACGCCTAATTCTATAATGGAACTTGCAGATATTTTTTTCAAAAAACAAGATTATTCATCCGCAGAAAACTTTTATCTTACTCTCTCAAAAAAATACCCGGACAACCACCTCTCTCTTTCTGCTAATTATAAAGGAATATATTCTCAAATATTACAAGGAAAATTCATTGAAGCGGAAAAAAATATTCTTGAATTTTATGAAAAATATAAAAGTTCTAAAGAAGCCGGATTTGCTCTTTTATGGCTCGCAGACTTTAAATCAGCTAATAATGAAAAAGATAAAGCAGAAAAAGTATATCTAAAAATAAAAGATGATTTCTCCGCTTTCCCTGAAATAGCCTCAGATGCAATGTTTGAAGCTGCGAAAATCGCACTATCTGTCTCCGATACACAAAGAGCATTCTTTATGCTTGATGAACTCTCTGAAAAATACCCTGATACAGATGCCTGTTTTGAAGGATACTTTCTAAGAGGTGATAAGCTCAGTGAAATTGGCGAATATGAGAAAGCAATACCATTCTTTATGAAAATAATCATGAAAAAACCTGATTCTCTCCTGGCTATATCTTCTTATGGCAGATTAGGCGATATGTATTTTGCTCTCAGTAATAAAGATAATCAGAATCTCATAAAAGCATGTGAATTCTATGAAAAAATAGTGGAAAATAAAAAAGCTCCAATCACAACAATAGAACAGGCTTTATTTAAACTCGGTAAATGTGAAGAAAAAATGGGAGACCTGGGCGCTGCAGTAAAAAATTATAGAGAAGTTTTAACTCTGTTTTATGTGGATCAAAAGAGAGGTATCAAAAGAGCCCCCTTATGGGCTGTAAAAGCTGCTGTTAACGCCATAAAAATCTACCTTGAGAAAAATGACTTTTACTCGATTCTTGAGGCAGAAAAGCTTTATAATGAATATTATAACCTGGCACCAGAACAAATACAACAAATGAAAGCAAATATAAATGCAGCAAAAGAAAAACTCAAAAAAAAGGAGTAATTGAAAAATATGATTATCAAAGATATTATTTTCATAGGCGGCCCAATTATGTGGATAATTGCATTTTGTAGTGTTATAGCTGTTTTCGTCTTTATCGAAAAACTTTTTTATCTTCATAGAATTCAAATCAATGCAGGAGAACTAATCAAGGGTCTTATAAACGTAATAAAAAAAGGCAATATAGTTGAGGCTATAAGCATTTGTGAGGACACGCCAGGCCCAATAGCTCATATATTAAAAACAGCTATCTTGAGCATTGAAAATGAAGATACTGATATTTCTCAGACTGTTCAAGATGCAGCCTTGGAAGAAATTCCACGCCTTGAAGCAAGAATGAATATTCTCGCGACAATAGCTTATATAACACCACTGTTAGGTCTCCTAGGAACCGTCCTGGGAATGATTGGTGTGTTTAATACAATTAATAACCTCGGTGCCTTCGTCAATGCAAAAGATCTCGCAAAAAATATTGGTGAAGCTCTATATACAACAGCCGGCGGACTCTGTGTTGCAATACCCTGCTACGTAGCCTATAACTACCTGGTATCAAGAATCGAAAATATTACTATTGAAATGGAAAAAGCCGCATCAGAAATGATATCTTTTCTAAGAGAAAATAAAAAGTCAATAAAGTTAAATAATCAATGAATTCATTCAGAACAAAATTATCCATAATAAAAGGAAAACCCGATCTCACACCAATGATAGATGTTGTATTTTTACTTCTTCTTTTCTTCATGCTTTCAAGCTCATTTGTTCAGATAACTGGCATCGAAATCAAACTACCAGAAGCCGTCAGTCCAGAAGAAACAAAAGCAGAAAAAATTGTAATTACCATAGAAAAGAATGGATCGTATCTGTTTAATGATGAAAGATATAACTGGGATCAAATAAAAATACAATTAGGAAATTATACAGCAAAATGGCAGGTAAAAACAGTGATAATAATTGCTGATAAAAGCATAGAATATGGGGAAATTATTAAACTTATGTCATTAGCTCAACATTTAAAATTAGATGTAATAGCCGCTGTTAGCCCGGAGAAAATACCAGATGATACAACAAATAAAAATTAAATATTACGATACTTCTAAGTTCAGATTCATTCTCAGTCTGATAGTTACTATAGTCTTACACTCTTTTTTACTATTTTTCTCCCGGAGAAATCCATTAGTACAAGAACAACCTAAATCTAAATCAAATAATTACATAATTTCACCAATAACATTAACAAAAACAGCTTCTCTAACATCAACAATAAAGTATAAAAGTTCATCTTATATTCTGACTCCAGACATAAAAAATGGCTTTTCAGCATTTGCATTTGCCCCTCAAAAACGTTTCCAATTTCATCAAAATGAGAATCTCCTCCAGGAAGAAAATATAAGAAAGCAAAATAATCCATCTTCTCAAAAGGAATGCCTCGCAAAACTTACAGCCAACCAATTCTTGTCATCTCTTGCATTTATGACTGAATTTCGGAATTCAGATATCCCTGCAGAAATAAATTCCGAATCAATTAAATATCCTATAGTATTTGACGGCTACGGAAACAAGTATGATGACTTATCAGAGCTTATAAAAGAACTAAAACCTCATGAAAAAAAAATGCATCCTACCAAAATTTTATTAAAAAAAAGAAGCCCAAATGCCTTACCTATTTTTGAAATAGTTACAAGTTCTTCAAATCAAGAACTTGATTTTAAAGTAGCCTTAATACTGTCTCAAGCTATCTTTCTAAAAATGAAAAACTTTCCAAAAATAGAAACAACAATTATAGTAAATTGGGGAGAATAAATATGATTCAGATATCTGCACAAGATTTTTTTATTCTTTATATAGTTTTCTGTCTATTATCTATTCTTTTGCTCTGGATAAGAGAATTGATTAGGCTTAAATCATATCAATGGTATATTTCCTCTCCTTCCATTTGCATCTGTAGTAAATGTCATAGGGGATTCCTTGTAAAAGCAGGAGAAAAACTTGCAAATTGCCCACGATGTAATGATATCTGTGTCATAAAAAGAAAATAAAGGAAAAAATATGAAAGAAAAAGAACTTATAACAATTCTTGATTTCGGTTCACAATACAGCCAGCTAATAGCAAGAAGAATACGTGAATGCGGGGTCTTTAGCCAGCTACTTCACTACAATACAACAGCGGAAGAAATAAAGAGACTATCTCCAATAGGTATAATCCTTAGCGGAGGTCCAGCCAGTGTATATTCCAAAAATGCTCCATGTTGTGATAAAAATATATTTAAACTGGGAATCCCAATTCTTGGAATTTGTTATGGATTTCAATTAATCGTTCATTTACTCGGAGGAAAAGTAGAGCGTTCAAAATCCAGAGAATACGGCAGAACTGAATTAACGGCTGATACAAATAATTTGTTTTTTCATGGCCTACCAACAAAAAATATTGTATGGATGAGTCACGGTGATAAGGTTCTCTCTCTCCCCCAAAATTTTAAATCTATTGCAACTACAAATAATACGGAATTCGCGGCCGCCGAAAATTCCAACTTAAAAATTATTGGCATCCAGTTTCACCCTGAAGTCGTACATACACCAAATGGAATAGATATGCTCAGAAATTTTTGTATCAAAATCTGTGCAGCCTCGGCTAACTGGACAATGACTTCATTTATAGAAAAATCGTTAAAAGAAATAAAAGAAAAAGTTGAAGATAAAAATGTAATTCTTGGACTTAGTGGTGGAGTTGATTCCTCCGTTGCAGCCGTTTTAATACATAAGGCAATAGGAAATCAACTTAAGCCAATTTTTGTTAATAACGGACTCCTGAGAAAAAACGAAGAAAAAAGAGTTATTGAATTATTCTCAAAAAATATGCAAATGCCCCTCAGGTACGTAAACGCCACAAATTTATTCCTCAAAAAATTAAAAGGCGTCTCATCTCCGGAGAAAAAAAGAAAAATTATTGGCAGAGAATTTGTAAATATATTCAATAAAGAAGCAAAAAAAATAAAAAATGCTGGCTTCCTTGCCCAGGGAACTACATACCCAGATGTAATTGAAAGCATTCCAATAGCAGGTAATCCAAGCGCAATGATAAAAAGCCATCACAACGTTGGAGGATTACCAAAAAAAATGAAGTTAAAACTCCTTGAGCCTCTAGCGAAACTTTTCAAAGATGAAGTAAGAGAAGTAGGCAAACAACTTGGACTTCCAGATGAAATAATATTACGCCAGCCTTTCCCTGGACCAGGACTTGGAGTGAGAATTATCGGTGAAATAAAAAAAGAATACCTCGAAATACTTAAAAATGCCGATAGTATAGTAGTAGAAGAAATGAAAAAAGCAGACCTCTACTATAAAACATGGCAAACTTTTGCCGTACTCCTACCAATAAAAACAGTAGGCGTAATGGGTGATGAAAGAACTTATGACAATGTAGTAGCATTACGCGCAGTAGACAGTATAGATGGAATGACCGCAGATTGGGTAAGACTTCCATATGAACTCCTTGCGAAAATCGCAAATAGAATAATCAACGAAGTAGACGGCGTAAATAGAGTAGTATATGACATTACCTCAAAACCTCCAGGCACTATAGAATGGGAATAATTGATAAAAAAATATATAAATTTTTTATTATATATTTGAAATATTATATTATTGTGATAAGCTAACACCAAAAACAGGAGAAAAAATATGAAAGTTGTTATTGTTGGAGGTGTAGCTGGGGGCATGTCATGTGCAGCTCGTTTAAGGAGACTTGATGAAAAAGCAAAAATAGTCGTAATAGAAAAAAGTGGTTATGTGTCTTTTGCTAATTGCGGTCTTCCATATCATATAGGGGGAGAAATACCCTCTCGCGATTCTCTATTACTACAAACACCCTCATCACTTTCTGAACTCCTTAACATTGAGGTAAGGATACATTCAGAAGCAGTAGAAATCGACAGAAATAATAAAATTATAAAGATAAAAGATCTTAATACTGGGAAAGAGTATTCCGAAACCTATGATAAACTAGTCCTATCTCCTGGAGCCAGCCCTATAAAACCTCCCATTCCAGGAATAGATCATAAAAAAGTAATGTTCCTTCGAAATATAGAAGACATGGATAGGATAAAAAAAGCAATTGATGAAGAAAGTCCGAATAATGCCCTCATCATAGGAGCCGGATATATCGGCATAGAAATGGCTGAAAATCTAAGAAAGCGTTCTTTAAACGTCCACGTAGTAGAGTTACTCGACCAGATACTTCCACCTTTTGATAAAGAAATGGCTCGTGATATACAAAATCATCTTGAAGCAAACGGTGTAAAATTACATCTTGGGGTTGCCGTTTCAGCAATTCGCGAAAATAACAACGAACTCATAGTGGAACTTCAAAATACTGAATTCATAAAAACAGATATAGTCATCGTCGCAACCGGCGTGAAACCAGAAACAACCTTAGCAATATCCGCAGGAATAAAGACAAATCAGCTTGGAGCAATAATCGTATCTCCTCAAATGCAAACAAATGACCCTGACATTTATGCCGTAGGAGATGCAATAGAGGTAATAGATCCAGTCTCAAAGACTCCCTCTCAAATTCCACTCGCTGGTCCAGCAAATAGACAGGGAAGAATTGCAGCAGATAATATTTGTAATTTAAACAGCTTCTATAAAGGTACTTTTGGCACTGCAATACTAAAAATATTCGAAATGTCTGCAGGATGCGTTGGACTATCTGAAAAAAAAGCAAAAAAACTAAACATAGAATACCATAAAGTCTATCTTCATCCATCAAATCATGCAGGATATTATCCAGGAGCAACTCCAATCCATTTAAAACTAATATTCTCCAAAAATGATGCCAAAATTTTAGGGGCCCAGGCCGTTGGTTTCAATGGAGTAGACAAGAGAATAGATGTGCTTGCAACTGCAATGAAAGCAGAAATGACCGTTTTTGACCTCGAAGAACTTGAACTTTCATATGCCCCACCTTATGGTTCAGCGAAAGACGCAATAAATATGGCCGGCTTCGTAGCTGCTAACTACTTGAGAGGTGATGTAGATTATTGGTATCCAGAAGATTATCCGCTTAAAACTGAAAACGGCATAATAATTGATGTCCGACCTGCTGAAATGTTTAATTTATGGCATATACCAAATGCTCAAAATATACCTATTTCTGAATTACGTTCAAGGCTGTCTGAAATTCCAAAAGATAAAAATATTTTCCTATATTGCAGGGTTGGTTTTACAAGTTACCTTGCCTACAGAATATTAAAACAAAATAATTTTGGAGAAAATGGAGTAAAACTCAAAACACTTTCCGGCGGAATAATGACTTTTTGTTGCTTTCATGGACATAAAATTTGTTCTCACATGAGAAAAGTTACATATGAACCATATTCAAAAATAGAAGAAAATAATGAAAAGTTCATACCTGAAAATTTAGAACATTTAACAAAAATTTCCCTGGACCTCAGAGGATTACAATGCCCAGGACCAATTACAAAAATAAAAGAAGCTATTTCCAATGCAAAAGACGGCACAATCATAGAAGCCGTATCAAGCGATCCGGGCTTCTCCTGCGATATAAAAGCTTGGGCAGAAACAAATTCATGTGAATTATTGTCCATTGAAGAAAAAGCTTCAAATATCAAGGTCACATTAAAAAAAAAGATAAAAATAGATAACGCACTTCATCACAATAGAAATTCCATAACAATGATTGTTTTTTCTGGCGACCTTGATAAAGTTCTTGCGGCATTTGTAATCGCAAATGGAGCAATAGCAATGGGGAAAAAAGTGTCTATGTTTTTCACTTTCTGGGGGTTAAATGCATTAAGAAAAAACGCTCCCCAGAAAACAGGCAAACCATTAATAGATTTTATATTTGGAGAGATGATGCCAAAAGGCCCACAAAATCTTAAATTGTCAAAAATGAATATGCTTGGTATTGGTACTGCAATGATGAAAAATGTAATGAAAAATAAAAACGTTTCAGATCTTCAAACCCTTATAGATAATGCTATAAAGGGAGGTGTAGAAATTATAGCATGTTCAATGTCAATGGATGTAATGGGACTAAACAAAGATGAATTAATAGACGGAATAAGCATTGGTGGCGTTGCAACTTTTCTGAGTGAATCAAATAGCTCTTCAGCAACACTATTTATATAAGATAGTTCTATTCGAGTAAGAATGAAAAAACAAAAATATAATCTGCTAAATATAGGATATTACAAAGCTCCAAGAAATGCAAAAATCAATCCAAGAGTAATACCAGAAGCTATAGAATACATTGAGTTAATAACTGGAGGATATGTCTATTTCCAACCACAGGGATACAAAACAGAAATTAAATTTGGCTGCGGAACAATGTTCTGGCATATTCATGGTGACTATACTGTTTACAAAGCCGACAAAGAAGAACCATATGAATGTCTATGCATAACATTCAACTCTCACAAAAATAAAAAAAGAAATTATCCCCATGTCTCACTATGGAGAAACCCCGATGAAGCAATCTATTTCTCAGATACTATTCATCATGCTTTCCATTCAAATCTGATGAGCAAGATAGAAATTCAGAATTATATTCTCGCAAAGTTAACGTGGGAAGCACAACTTTTTGAAAAAAGAAAATTAAGTCTGAATATACCAGATAATATGCAAAATCTATGGAACTTCATAAAACAGCAATTCCCACAAAATATTTCTATTGCGAAACTCGCAAGTATAGCAGAGGTAAGTCCAGCCCATCTTCACGTAATATGTAAAAAATATTTTGGAAAAACACCTCACGAAATCTTACTTGATAGACGACTTTCTGAAGCGAGAAAAATACTACTAAAAACTAAAACACCAATAAAGGAAATCTCTCAATTATGTGGTTTTACAAATATTGAAACCTTTTATAGAGCATTCAATAGAAAATTTAAAATCACTCCTGCAAAAATGCGACTGGAAAATGATCCCAAGAAATTCCTTCTCTCAAACCTCAAAGAAAATTAACCCAAGTTGCGCAGCTACGGAGGTTTTGAGAAGCCCTTTCCCTACGAAGGGGTATCTGAAAAAGTCCATTTTTCTCCACTGCATTTTTATGTTTTTTGCTTTGTTCGGTAGTCTGATGCCCATTCTGCCAAGTAGACTTTACTGAAAAATTCAAAAATATTATATAAATATTTGATAAGTAAGTATTTATGTAGTATAATATTCTCAAAAAATGATTTGAATTGTATTTGCAGTTCAGGAAATTATCCATTTTGCGCCATATTAGTTGAATCCACAGGGGCTTGGTCATTACGGCATATCTGCTCGTCACCATCAGGTCGGAGTAGCTAATACGCCATCGCCATCCTCGCACCTGAATTATATTGGAATAAACACAAAATATAGGTTTAATATGAATTCAATATAAAAAAATCAATCATTCTCTTCATAACTGGCGGAGAGAGAGGGATTCGAACCCTCGATACTGTAAAACACAGTATAACGGTTTTCGAGACCGCCGCCTTCAACCACTCAGCCATCTCTCCTTTTATTTTTTACTTTTTCTTCTTCAATCTGACTTAAGATATTTTTCAAAGCTATTTGATTTTTGTCTTATAGCAATATACCTCGCTATTGTGACTTATATGTATTTGGAAATATCACAATTTCATTATGCATTATGATGCATATTTTTTAAGTACTTCCTTTAACTTTTCAAAAAAATTAATTTTTTTTAAGTGAATAATTTCTTTAAAATTTCATTTATTTCATCATCGGAATATTGATATGGATTCCTTTCCATGCTTCTACTACGACAGTTTTTTATAATAAAATTAAAATCTTCATCTTTCAAGTTAGAATCTGCGAATTTCGCAGGAATTCCTATTCTTTCAGATATTTTATCGAGCAAATTTAAAAATTCCTCTGAATCACTACAATTGCAAAACCTCGCTAATTCATCGTAGAGCCCATTAATTTTCTTCAAATTTTCTCTAAAAATAGTTCTCATCAAAATTCCACATACTCTTCCATGCGGTAAAGAGCACTTTGCCCCAATTGGATGAGCTAAACCATGCACAGCACCAAGACCTGTATGTGAAAAAGCCATTCCAGAAAGTAAACTTCCTTCTGCTGTCGAAATTTTTGCATCTTCTTTCCCCAGAACGGCATCAGGTAAGTTTTCAATCAAAATTTTTGTAGCCTTCATAGCTAAAAGAGAACTTACGGTATTTGATTCGGGGGATGTAAATGATTCAATAGCCTGGACAAGGGCATCCATTCCACTTTGTGCTGATATATGTGATGGGCAGGAAAATGTCAATTCTGGATCAATTATTGCTATATCAGGAATAAGTTCTTTGCCCCGGATTGATTTTTTTATCATAGTTGCTTTCTCTATCAGGACTGAATTTTCTGTGATTTCAGCGCCTGTTCCAGCTGTAGTTGGAACAGCAATAAGAAATAATCCTTTTTTAGTGATTTTTCTTTTTGAGAAAAAAAAGTCTGAACATTTTCCCCCATTCGTAATCACCACAGAGGCAGCTTTTGCCGCATCAATTATTGAGCCTCCCCCTACTGCGAAAATCGCATCAGCATTTTTTTTCTTAGCAAAATCAACAATAGCATCAACTGATTCAAGAGGAGCTTCTTCGCCAACAATTCCACATAAAGAGAAGTATTGCAGGTCAGATAGAATTTTTTCTAATTTTTCTTGAAGGCCATTTTTTAATGCGCTCTTTCCGGTAATTAGAATCACAGTGGACTTATCTTTAAAAAACTCTTTTGCTTTTTGAATCGAAGCACATGAAAAAAATATTTGAGGATATATTAAATTGTACCCGAAGTATTTCATAGTTCTCCTCGTTTAGTTATCTGTTCAATTCTTTTATGACTATTTTTTTTCAGGTGTTCAACATAAATTTATAGAAACGATTTCAGGTGGACAAAATATTCTAATAGGCAAACAACTTGTTCCGATTCCTGAGCTAACTATCAATTTAGCGCCATCGTTTCTTTTGAAAAGTCCATATTCAAATTTTTTCCAGTAAATACTTGAGGTTTTTAATGCTCCAAAGAGTGGGATTCTTATTTGTCCTGCATGAGTGTGTCCTGAAAGTGCAAGATCAAAATAAGAATCTTCAGAAACAATATCATCAGGTGAATGAGCGCAAAAAAGAATTGCTTTCTCTGTTTTTGGAATATTTGTACTGCCTTTATGAAAACGTCGTTTTGGAGATATACCATATATTATACAATCTTCTGTTTCAATGAATCTATTATGCAGTAGTTCAAAACCAGCATTTAAATAATTAGTTCTCCAATAAGATAAATTTTTGAATCTTGATCTTTTCAATTCCCAATTGCCTAATACTGAAATTTTAGCATATTTTGCCTTAATAGAAGATAAGAACTCAAATGCATCTTGAAGGCCAGAAGATTCAGACGCAATATCTCCTCCAAATATAATGTAATCTGGATTTAAATCATTTATTAAAGTTATAATTTTATTTGCAGGAGGTGAATATTTTCCAAAATGAGTATCAGAAATGAAAACAATATGAAGGTTACTGTTTCTTTTTAGTGTTTGAATTTTATAACTTACAACTTCTAATTCGGGGGTTTTGAGTGAAATTTTTCTTTTAGAAAATTGTATCAAATTTTCCCATTGAAAGGTATTAATTTTCATTATTTAATTCTTTCAAAAGTTCGTCCGGGAGATAAGAGACCTTTATTATTTCAAAGTCTATATTATCAAAATTGATGATATCTCCCTGACTCTTTCCTATTAAAGTTTTTCCCAGTTTTGCTTCCGAAGAGATACAGGCTCTTTCAGGATCACCATCCCATGCACCGAGAAGAAAGTATTTGTTAACTTCATTATTCGAAAGGTTTTTCAAGACTATTTCTCTGCCTGGTTTTATAATATGTTCCTCCCCATCATTTTTTGTAAATCTTATTGCTGATACTGTGTTTAATTCCCTTTCTATTTCGAATTTGCGTCGTCTGAGAAATTTTTGTCTTTCTTTTGCAGCAGAGAATTCTGCGTTTTCCCTCAAGTCGCCATAGGATCTCGCATGAGCTATGGCGGCAGAGTTTTCAGGCATTTGTTTCTGAACGATATCTTCTAATTCAAGTATTTTTGCTTTATGAGATTTTATTGAAGTTACAATTTGGTTAATATCTTTGCTTTTATCCGAGAGTAGTTTTGAAAGCTTTATTCCGCCAGCATTGTGAACAGACTCAATAATTTTCTTGAATTTATCATTAGCTCTTGCAAGTTTTACTATCAGACTTTGTTTTTCAGATGGTAGAAGGACGTGGTCTTCATCAATTAGATGCAAAAAATGTTCTGGAGAATTATCATTTATTGAATGAAAAACCAACTCAGAAATAAATTTATCATCGGAGAGCAATTTCTTTTTGAGGTCTTTGATGGAATTTTGTCGATACTTCTTTTCGAGTTTATCAGAAAGAGCCGTAAAAACAGAATCTGGCGTTATTAGCGCATCTTTTATCATGGTATTATTTTTATTTCGCCACGCCCATAATATTAAATCTGCATTGGCTTTTGCATTTCGTTTGTTGTAAATTTCCAAAATAATTTTTTCATCTATAATTCCAGTTAGTGCTGAAAGTAGTTTTATCGGCATTTCGAGAGCTAAATTTGCAAGGAAATCAACTCCTTTACATTTTTTTAACGAGAGAAAAATATTTTTTAACCGCGATAAAGAAAATTTATCAAATGATATAAAAAGCTCATATTTAACTTTTTCATCTTCTATAGGGACATTGTCTATAAAGTCTTTGAAAGAACTGATGAGGTTTTTAAGCGACTCTTCGTCTGATGCAATTTCAAAAATAATAGAGAAAAGCTCAAAAACACTAAAAATATATTCATTATCTGAAAGATTCCCCCTAAAAATTATTTCTCTTATATTTGATGCCTCAGCTGGAGAGAAATGAATTTTATTTTTAGCTTTTGCAAAATCTTCAACCAATGTTTTAAGCTCAATAAATCCTCTGGCTTCAGAAGGATGCTTAAGTTTTTGCGATTTTATTTCTTTTGCATTTACGGAGTTAGCCCACGAAGTAAATTCTCCAGCAGTCATTTTTTGTGGAACAAAAGTATTAAGCGATATAACCCTGATTTGTTCGTCCGAGAGGACAGATAGTCCTGAAGATAGAAAATTACTCCATTCATTAAATGATATTTCTGAAATTTCATTTAGATATTTTTTCAACTCATTTTCATCAAAAGCGAAAAAAAGTGAATCTTCTATTAATACATCTATAGAAATTTTCCTCTTAACTGAAGTGAAAATACCAATAAGCTCTATTGTATGAAGGATTGAGTCAAAATCTACAATTTTAACCCATTCATTGTTGTTGAGCAGATAAATACAAAAATCTTTTTTATTCAGGAATGAAATCTTTTTTATTCGCTCTGCTATTTCATTCAATGGTATTGGTTCTCTGGCTTTTGACAGCTTTACTGCTTCAGATTTTGTCAGGAAATCAGGGGCGAGGCACCTTGCGGAGAGCACAAGCGCATTTCTAATGGAAGATGTATCAGGATTATTAAAAGCGGCTAATTTTAAAGTAAAATTAGCTTTTAACTGATCTTTTTCCAGGCTATTTCCCCAGGTATCAAAAATCAAATCCAACTCATTTTTTAAAGATGACAAATGAGATTTATCAAAAGAAGATAGTCTAAGTAAAAGTTCTTCGAGTATCTTAGAATTTGGAGCTTCTGAAGCTGTACAAATAATTTCTAATATATCTGAATTTGCACCTTCTAACATCTTAAAACGCAGATTTTTTTTCGTCAGGATTATAATAGATATAATTTGTTTCAGAAAATTCAGCGATTGACTTTGCCGTAACAGGATCAAGTTTAAGTTTTAAAATTATAATATCATCTCTTTCCTTGTCTTTTTCTATCATATCTGATGTCAATTTTCTATAAAGAACATCATTTACTACAAAACCCATTTCTTTATATATAATATCGGCACTTAGTTGATTCCATAGTAATTTTCCCCTTGAATTAAGTTCAAGTTTGAGGTCACAAAAATTTTTATCTTTTTCATTAGGGAGTATTTCCACTTTTTTTATACAATTTGAAAATAGATATGGGGAGGTTGAAATCCACTTTGTTGTTCCTGCAATAGTTGGTATTTCTTTTTCTAACTGAGACGCCCTTGGGTATTTTATAATTTCATTTATCGAAATAAGATAATCAGGTTTCTCTGGTTTTGGTTTCATCAGTTCACAGGCTGCAAAAAACATCAGAGAACTAATGATTAACAGAAATAATTTTACTAATTTCATTTCTTTTTCTCCTTTTTCTTTTTTAGAGTGATTTTTATTTTTTTCTTTAACTCTTTTGGGTTTATTCCTATAATAGATGCTGCTTTGTCATAATCATTGTTACATTGTCTTAAAATTTCTTTCATATACGCAAGAGTTTGTTTTTCTATAAATTTGTCAAGGGGGATAACTTTTTTTTCTTCCTTTACTTTAGTCCTTACTCTGGGAATCTGTGAGGGTAAATCATCAACAGAAATAGTATTATTTTCACATAAAGTAGCAACTCTCTTTATAAGGTTTTCAAGTTCTCTAACATTACCTGGCCAATCATAAGTTTTTAAACACTCTACAGCATCATCCTCTATCTTAATTTTCTTTTTATTTTCCTCTTCAAAAAGGTTCAGAAAATGCGAAACAAGAGCCGGAATATCCTCTTTACGCTCTCTCAATGGGGGGATTTTTATCGGTATAACACTCAATCTATAATAAAGATCTTCTCTAAATTTGCCTTCTTTTACAGCTTTTTCAAGGTCGTAATTTGAAGCTGCCACAACTCTTATATCAACTGGAATATTTTCATTCCCTCCTACCCTACGTATTTCTTTTTCCTGCAAAGTACGTAAGAGTTTTGCCTGCATATCAAGTGGCATTGAACTTATTTCATCAAGCAACAGTGTTCCTCCACTGGCTGTTTCAAATAATCCCTGTTTATTGGCATGTGCTCCTGTAAAAGCCCCTCTTACATGTCCATATAATTCAGATTCAAGTAAATTAGCTGGTATTGCGGCGCAATTTATAGATACAAACTGTTTTTGGTAACGAGGACTTGCCTTATGTATGGCTCTTGCAACAAGCTCTTTTCCTGTTCCGCTTTCTCCGAGAATTAGGACAGTGCTATTTGTTTTCGCTACTTTTTCAATCAACCTGTATATTTCGAGCATCGGCCGACTATCCCCTACAATAAATCCAAAATGATACTTCGTAGATATAGTTTTACGTAAAATCTCATTTTCCGCAAGAGTAAGCTCATAATTCAAAGCCTTATCTATAGTTAAAAGGAGTTCATCAAATTTAAATGGCTTTGCAATATAGTGAAAAGCGCCCCTCTTGATAGCCTCGACAGCACTGTCAACATCAGCGTAAGCGGTAATTACAATCACTGCCATATGCGATTGCAGTTCTTTTCCCTGGCGCAATAATTCGAAACCATCAATAGCACCAGGAAGCCTTACGTCTGTTATCATCAGGTCAAACACACCTTCTTTCAATTTACGCAAAGCCTCTTCTCCATCAACTGCAGTTTCAACTATGTGTCCATTCCGAACAAGGAGACTTCTGAGAACTTCAATTATAGTTGTTTCATCATCTACAATAAGAACTTTAGACATATTAAAAAACCGAAAAATTTTAGATTTTAAAAAATTTAGCTTAATAGACAAATAATTCAAACATAAATATAAAAATAAAATGAAACAAAGATTACTGCAAATAAATTATGATTTTAATCTTCTATTTTTATTTTTATTTCATCTGAATTTGCCTTAAGTTCGGGGGAATACATTGCTGAGCCAGTTGCAGGTAAAACACTAAATGTTCCTGGTATTTCTGCTCTCATCCTATATGATACATTATGCCTACCACGTGGAAGCCCCCTTACAAAAAATAATACTTTTTCATCTCTAAATTCGATGAAAGCTCCAATTTCATTTTCATTATATCCGCTGCGAATTTCGCAAGGTTCTAATCCTGCAGCTTTCATATCTTCAAAAACTAAATATTCATAATCATTTTTGCTTTCTATAACTAATTCTACTTCTATCATGTCTCCAGTTTTAAGGACATCATAATTTTTGATTGGAATCCGCATATATTTTTCTACCTTCTGCTGGACTATCTGGCCATTTTTATCGGGTGCGTTATTTTCTTCTTCTTTTTTTATAAGTTTGTAATAGTTTCGCGTTACTTTTATTTCGAGTCCAGTTTTCGTGATAAATTCCTCTGTAGTATAATATGTTAAGTATGAACTGTAATATAACGGATTTTTTCCTGTTTTTTTGAATTCAAGTTTATGTTTACCGGGGCTGAGTTCTTTTGCTTTAAGCGTAATTGAATTATTGAATGAAAATAAATTTTCTGCGGTAATTTTTTCTTTCTTGAGCATTTTTCCATCAAGGATTACTTCAACTTCAATATCTGGTTGTTTTTCTTTCGAAGATCTTATAAAATCTGAAATTGCCTCGATACAATACGATGTATCCCTTGTTGATTTCCAGTATCTTCCATTCTTTCTATTATTAATGAGGTATTTTACGATTTTGGGACTTAGTTCTGAGTTTGGTTCTGTTAGAGAAAGAAGTTTTAGATAGAAAGCATTTGCTTCTACTTCATCACCATACCAATACCACCAATACCACCCATTATTCAGATTTAAATATGCAGTTTGATTTTCATTATCAAGCACAAGATATTGAGAAATATTTTTCTTGAGCATTGCAAGTTTTTCCTCTTCTCCATTAAGATAGAGGCCTAAAGCAAGTAATGTCTTGCCATATACACTCAGTTTATTTCTATCTCTATATAAAATTCGCGTCATTTCCTTATCTAATATTTTTCCCTCAGCAAGGACGTAGTATACGAGTGCATCTATATTATCAGCCGAAATCTTATAATTGGATGGATGTGCTTCTTTGCATTCTTCTCCTTCCTTGAAATCGTGTTTACAAAGTTTTTCAATTTGATTTTTTTGATAATTTTCCAACCATTTCAAGCCATTTTCTAATACTATTTTACTAACATCTATCCCAATATTTCTCGCAAGAATTAGTCCATGCATTACAATTGCTGTGGTATGTGGAGTAGAATATTCTCCATAGCCAGAAAACCACCCCCACCCACCATCAGAAAGTTGCATATTTTGAATTCTTCTAAGTTCAACAGAAAATATATCTTCAAATTTTTCCTTATTAAAATATTCATAATTTTTGTTTCCTTCCGTTATTTGTTGTGCATCTAAACTTACCGGTTTATTTGTTATATCATCTAACTTTAGTCCCATATCTAAAAGTGTTTTTCTTGTAATTACAAGAGGAAGAAATTTATTTAATGTCTGTTCAGTGCAACCATGAGGATAGTTACATAGATATGGTATTGGGTCGAGAATTGCAAGCGCAAGACTTGGTGAATAATGTATTTCCAAAACACTTTCCTCTTCACGACAGTCCTCTGGAATTTGCATTTCTATTACGCCATAATTATCGTCATTTCCTAAAGATGAACTGAAAGATTCTGTCTTCAACATTCCATGAACATATACAGGGATTTTTGTTTCTACGGCATCAGAGTCATTATCTGTAACTGTTTCCATTGTAATTACCGCTTCTCCATCAGACAATGCACATACGTTCCAATCTATTCTTTTTTCTTCTCCCGATCCTATTTCGAGCTCTTGCTTTTCGGGATACTTATTCTTATCAGTTATAACGAGACAATTGGAATTCAGTTTGATTATTGCCTTTGCTTTTTTGCTTGATTTATGATAGTTATGTATAATTGCTGATAGGGTTACTTTATCGTTCTGGATAAAAAATCTTGGAGCTTGTGGTCTGATGATAAAGTCCTTGTTGGTAATAACTTCTGTTTCTCCCTGTCCAACACGCGTGCCGGAAGCGAGCGTCCAGACTTTTACCTTCCAGGTTGTCAGATTTTCTGGCATTTTCAGTTTTATAGACGCTTCACCGTTTTCATCTGTAGTGAGGTTAGCCACCCATAACGCTGTGTCGAGGAAATTTTTACGGACTGCTACGTCTTTCATCTCTGGATTACTGAACATTATCTCATCTATTTCTTCTAAAACTGATCCCTGAGTAATGCTATTTTTTGCTTCCATCGTTGCCCATCCCGCCGCTTCGCTTCTTAAAAAAGTTCTTTTAAATGGGGACCCTCCATATCTTTTCACAGGCAATCCATCTAGTTCGTCCTCGAAACTTTCAGCAGTTAAATCTATGTTTCTAAAAATACCTATGATAGGGAAAGCTTTTTCATCAGGTTTAACTATGTTTGTAAGATAGTAATTTGTATTTGTCCTGGTAATTGAGTAAAATTGTCTACGCCATTTCCAGAAAAATTCCTTTATATCTGGCACATTGGAAGCTCCGCTTATATATTCAATTGATTTATCGTAAATAGAAACTACCACTGAAGAATTCGCAATTGAATGCCCATTTGCATCCATAACCTTTATAGTTGCGTTAGCATCTTCTCCTGGTTTATACTTTTCTTTGCTAGGTAGGATTTCCACATTAAGAGAGTATTTTTCTGGGGGGACAAAGACCTCTTTTACCGTTTTATAAATTCTTCCTTCGGCCACAGTAATTGCTTCAAGGAAGAAATTAGGCATATCCTTTTTTGAAACAGCTATTTCATACTCAATAGTTCCATCTTTTAGATACAACAAAATTGGTTCAGGATATACTGTATTTTCAGGCCTTACAAATAATAAGACAAAAGAATTTTTTCTCTTTGTGTTTATTCTGAACAAGGCTCTCTCATTTTCATTATATTCGCTTTTTGAGCTTATAATTTCGATATCATTGAAGCGATATTCGCTCTCATTCAGCTCCTTTCCAAATATGTTAAAAATACATCCGCCTTCTTCCTTTTTTCCCTTTTGCTCCATCACATAGGATAAACGGTATTGTCCTGCGGAAGGAGCTTTTATCTTAATTGATGCACGCCCATCTTCATTTGTTTCCAAATTCCACGATTGAATTAGTTTTTCTGACGGCACACCATCTTCGTTATATTTTATTTTGAACATTGATAATTTTCCTTCTCCTTTAACCGGTCGCCCATTTGGAGTTTGGGCTGCGAAATTCGCAGATATAGTTTCTCCAGGCCGTTGCCAACCTTCGTCAACCCAGGCAATAATTCTGAATGGTTTTGTTGCAGCTATGCATGACCCTTTTGTGTAAATTGTTCTTCTCGAGGAATCTACAACTTCAGCAGTTATTTCATACTTCTGATCTTTTTCTCCATAAATATCTTTTGCAAGCGAGGTATCTATTATAATTTCTGCTGTTCCATTTTTATCGAGTGGAACTTCATTTTGCGCTATCAATTCAGGGGGAAGTGGTTCATAAGTTTTCCACAAGGGTCTTGGGCGCGGCGGACATCCCCAATTAAACCATCCTCTATACCATTCATAATTTTCCCCCTGCCACCAATAACCTTTTCCATACAGCCAATCCCACGGATGCGGAACGAAAAAATAAGCATCGTGTTGATACCGCTCAACTTTATATCTTACAGTTGCGTTTGTGACTGGTTCCCCAAAATAATACTTTGCTTTTATCTTTGCTTTTATCTTTTCTCCCAGAACAACAGGTTCTTCTGGACTTTCTATACTTACTTCAAACTCTGGCTTTTTATATTCTTCAACTCTAAAAAATCCTATATTGTGTAAATCTGAATGACTTGAAGAAATACGATATGTTCCAAGATGACAGCCTTCTTTTAGTTTGAAATTTCCGCTAAGTCCTCCAAAATTATCAGCCGTTAGAGTCTCTTCATAAACCTTGTTATCAAATGAATCACTGATTACTATTGTTATTTTTCTTCCGGCAAATTCAGATTCAGAGAATTCTCCGGTTAACTTTTCATAATTAGCCTCTCCTAACCATATTTTGAAATTTACTTGCTGTCCAGGACGATAAACTGGCCTATCAGTAATAATATATCCCTTTGGCTTTGAATCATAACTATCATCTATTTCAAAAAAAGAAAGTATATTTTTTGTGTCAAGATATGAGATTAAACCAGAAGGACTCTTGAGGATTAGCAAACTCTCTGAATAATTGAGCAATTCTTTTTTATTAAAAATGATAATACCATCTGAATTAGTTTTACCTCTTACGCTTTTTGTTACCAGATTATAACGTCTACCACCTGGAGTCCATAATTTTTCATCAATTTCTTGTCTCTCAAAAACGAAAAGTTCAATATCAATATTGGATATAGGTTTCCCAGTCAGTGCATCTGCAATAAAATTTATGTAAGAATTTTTGTTTGACTTCTGAACGATTGCTACATCATTTAACAACAAAGTAATACGCGCAATATTCCCATTACCTATTTTGGCTGTTACCAGATATGCTCCTGCTTTTGATATCGGAACTTCAATATTGTCAATTTTATCATAATATCCTTTTTTAGGATTTAAATCTACTTTCCATTCTGCGACTTTTTCACCAATATATTTATTTTCATTTTTCAAGACAACTCTACTGCCAATGTCATTAAGATCAAGTTTTTCCCATTCTACTTGTGGAGGATTCGACTTTAAATATTCTTTTATATCATTTAGGAGCTCTTCTACTTTTAACTGATAAGCTTCAAAATTTGCGATTTTCGCATTTCTGTATCTAAGCCTTAAAATGGGATTTTTCCCGGCAGGAAAAGGTTTTTCAGAGAGAAAGACTCCCCAATCACCAACAATATCCATAAGTTGATTCTGAAAGTTTAATTTATCGGCAAATCTCTGAATAGCTTCCTGGAGACATTCAACGGCTTTAGTGTATTGCCTTCGATTTTTAAATATTTCTGCGAGGGTATTTAATGCATCTTGAGCTGGTAAATAGTCTGTTTTTGAAACTTCTCTCATAATCTTTATATAATTATGTTCATCGGGCATTTTGAATCTTTTTATTCCTGTTGCAAATCTTGCAATTGTTTCTTCTTCGGATAATGTATGGACTACATATAGAATTTCATTATTTCCTGAATTTCTATAAAATGAATTAGTTATGATGGTTTGCACTCCAAAATTTCTGAATAAAAATTTTGCATATATCATATCAACCTGAGCCTTGTATTTAGGAGCGATAAGAGATGCCTGATGCAATAAAAAGCGCCATCTTTCTCCATCAGATTTTGCAGTTGCGAAATTCGCAGGTATTGAGTAATAGATTGGATTACCCTCCTTGTTTACAGGTGCTCCAATATAAATATTATCGAAAGAGCTTCTCATCCCATAAATGTCAACTTCATCATAATCGGGTAAAGTTGAGATATCTGTGAGGTCTTGAAGATGATATATACTATCATAATAATTGATAGCGTTTGCGAATGATATAAGAAAATTATAAAATTCTTCTTCTGGTATCTCTTTTTTAGTTTTACTCACAATTTCATATGCTTGATTGAAAAGCTGGAGTCCCATTACTCTATCACGCCGATATGCACTTACTCTTTTTCCAATGCCTCCTATGCCTCTAACAAATTTGCCATCAATGAGGAGTCCAATATGATATTGTTCAAGAAAACTTTTTCCAGCTACCCAGAGTAGCTTCCAATTTCCTTTGAAATTATCGATTACATTTTCTCTAAATTCATCTATCTCGCTGTTTTTTCTTAATTTATAAAAACAAGGCATAGCGTTCGTAAAATCTATTTCAGGAGATGAATTCTCAATTTTTCCCGATAAGAGTTCTTTATAAATTTCGAGAGCATCATTGTAATTCCCTTCTTTAAAGAGCCTATTTGCCTTTTCTCTGAGCTCGTTAATATTCTCAGCAAAAATTGTGAAGCATCCACTTGCGAAAATCGCAAAAAACAAAATTATTTTGCACAGATATAATTTTTTCATAAAATTCTCCTTTATTATTTAATTTTCTATTCTAAAAATTCAGAGGTTTCATAAAGAATTTTTTTCTTTCTATATTTACTTTTTGGCATAATTCGGGGTCTCTTGATAATAATTTTATTAATTGTCCTGTCGAAATTGCGAGTTTCGCAGCCGCATCCGATACGGAATAAGAATTTTCCTCTAAAACATCAAGGATTTTTGCAATCCATTGTGGGTAATTGGGATTTTTGAGGGAAGGGATAGGAAAATTTATTTTAAAATCACCTGTCGGGGCCCTTAATTGAAATGCTATCTGGCGTCTTAACTTTTTTAGAGCTATTGAACGATTTTCTGCTTGATACCTACTTTCAGAACTTATTACGGTTATCTTTGTGGGGATGTGTTTCAATCTGACAGAGGAAGAACATTTATTTACTTTTTGTCCGCCCTTTCCTGTTCGCCGAAGCATAGAAATTTCACAATTTTTCAAGAGTTCACTGTCACTCATAGACAAATATTCATCACGAGATATGTATTTCTCATTTTTTTCTGGAAATTTCATATGTTATAAATATAAGATAACAGCAATAAAAAGCAAAGTCTTTTAAGAAATACCTTTTTGTAAATTTGAAGTCGTTGAATCTTGTGGCATAATTAATAACCTAAAAAAGAGGATTTTAATGTCAGAAATCAGGCAAATTAGTTTTCATAAAGCATCATTGGGAAAAGATGAAATAAAAGAAGTAGTAGATTGTCTTAAATCAGGTTGGCTTACAACTGGGGCTCGGGTCAGGAAATTTGAAACTGATTTTGCATCATATATTGGGGCAAAATTTGCAATTGCACTGAATTCATGCACTGCGGCTCTACACCTTGCTCTTGAAGCAATAGGACTGAAGGAAAATGAGATTGTTATTGTTCCTTCAATGACTTTTGCTGCTACTGCCGAAGTGGTAAGGTATTTTAATGCAATACCAGTCTTTGTTGACTGCAATGAAGATGACTTTTGTATGAGTGTAGATTCTCTTAAAGAGACTGTTGAGAAAATCATCATGGGAAAAAAATTAAAAGGGGTGCCAGATAAACACGGTGATATAAGAGCAATAATACCGGTTCATTTTGGAGGGGCGCCAGCAAATATCCCTGAAATTGCGAAAATCGCAAAAACAATAAATGCAAAATTAATCGAAGATTGCGCGCACGCATGCCCTGCATTTTACAAAAATGCTGTTGGAAAATTTGTAAAGGCTGGAACTGAAGCAGATATAGCGTGTTACTCTTTTTACGCCAATAAGACCATAACTACTGGTGAAGGTGGAATGGCCGTGTGCAATAATCCTGAATATGATGAGCGTATAAGGATAATGTCGCTCCACGGGATAAGCAAAGATGCCTGGAAACGTTTTACAGCGAGTGGGTCATGGCGATATGAAATTATTGCTCCAGGTTATAAATAT
>ERZ795046.1128-NODE-1128-length-28689-cov-4.924111_pt1 | contig 28689 bp, 26 predicted proteins | sample MGYA00375130_ERZ795046 | MGnify/ENA primary metagenome ERZ795046 (study PRJEB30175, sample SAMN05720202) | activated sludge metagenome | isolation source: anaerobic digester from wastewater treatment plant | place: Japan | collected 2015-05-15 ...
GTAATACTTCGAATTTTAAATCCCCCTAAATCCCCCTTTAGAAAAGGGGGACTTTCTGACCTGACCGCAGCACCCGCCTTAAATGCGTCGAGTCATTACCAGTTGAGTAATACTTCGAATTTTAAATCCCCCTAAATCCCCTTTAGAAAAGGGGGACTTTCTGACCTGACCTCAGCACCCGCCTTAAATGCGTCGAGTCATTACCAGTTGAGTAATACTTCGAATTTTAAATCCCCCTAAATCCCCCTTTAGAAAAGGGGGACTTTTAAAAGGATGACCTTGAAGTTAGTCCCTTATCTCCCCCCTTTGCAAAAGGGGGGCCGGGGGGGATTTTTTTACTGGACGCTTCTTATTTCACCGAACCTTCAATCTGCTCGATCAAAACTTCGGTAAAAGGCTGCCGGTGTCCCTGTTTACGGCGGTAATTCTTCTTCGCCTTATACTTGAAGACAACAATCTTGCGCGCGCGGCCCTGGGCTGTTACTTTGCCCTTAACCCGGCAGCCGTCAACGTAAGGATGGCCGACCCTGATTTCTGTGCCGTCGCTGTAAAGCAAAACACGGTCAAATACTACATCTTCTCCCTTTTCAGCCGGCAGCTTCTCTACGCGTACCGCCCGGCCTTCCTCCACGCGGTATTGCTTGCCGCCGGTCTCAATGATGGCGTACATCTTGAAACCCCTTCCTCTAGGGACTCGCCGAAGCAGGCACCGAACCGGTTTTATCAGCCCTCTTCGAGCGGTTATAAAGAATCCACGCCGATTTTAGCACGCGCCGCCGCCTTTGTCAAACCGCGTCATCAGAAGACGGGGCAGATTTTGCAAAGTGACGCCTGCGTTTTTTCTTCCCTGCAGCGACGGGGACAGCCCGGGCAAAAGTCCGGCACACTTCGGTGATCTCCGCCCGCACCACCTGGCTGACCAGTTCTCCCGCTCCGGCCACGTTGATCACATAACCGTGAATCCGGGCAATCCCGTTTTCAGGAGCGCTGGTATGAGGTTCTTCAATAAAAAGCTCCAGCACATCGCCTACCGAAACAGGAAAAGCCAGCTTTTCAATCTCTTTTAAACTCCCCGCGGCTATGACGCGGTACTGCTCGATATGCATATCCTCGGCGCCGCGGATGAAGATATGCTTGCCCAGCTCCTCTTCCATCTTTTTCAGATTACCGCCGCCCGTCCCGATGATGATGGAGGCCACTTCGTGGTGCATCTCCACCAGGATCGCTTCCCGCGGCGATTTCTGCAGCGTTTTTTTCAGCTCCCGCTCGATGCGGGTGGAGGCGGCCAGTGGTGTAAAAACCCGCCCTCTCCCGTTGCAATAAGGACAGTGCTGCTGCAGAACCTCGGACAGATCCTGGCGCACTTTTTTGCGGGTCATCTCCACAAGGCCGAGGCTGGTCAATCCCAAAACATAAGTTTTGGTGCGATCATGTTTGATCGATTCGTTGAGCCTGCTTAAAACCTTTTTGCGGTGCTCTTCAATGGTCATATCGATGAAATCAACGATAATAATGCCGCCGATATCGCGTAAACGAATCTGGCGGGCAATCTCTTCCGCCGCTTCAAGGTTGGTTTTTAAAATTGTATCGGCAAGATTGCGACGCCCGGTATAGCGTCCCGTGTTTACGTCAATCACCGTCAAGGCTTCGGTTTCGTCAAATACCAGGTAGCCGCCGCTTTTTAACCAGACCTGGGACTGGAGGGCCTTCTCCAGCTCTTTTTCCACGCCGAAGCGCTCAAAAATAGGCTCGGCGCGGTCGTAGAAGCGCACCTTTTTCTTCAACTGGGTCGAAAAACAGTCCAGAATTTCAAGTACTTTTTCGTATTCATGCTCATCGTCAATTAAGAAGCTGCTGAAATCCTCTACAAATAGATCGCGGGCAATGCGGCAGGTTAAAGCAAGATCCTGGTATAAAATAGCGGGCGCCGTCTTCTGTTGAAAGCGGGCCAGGACGCGATGCCACAGCTGCATTAAAAATTGCAAATCCTGGGCCAGGGACTGCTCGTCGGCTCCCTCGGCTACCGTGCGCACGATCAAGCCTATATCATCAGGGCGAATCTTCTCGGCTTCGCGCCGCAGCCTCTCTTTCTCGGTTTGACTCTCTATGCGCCGGGAAACCCCGATATAATCGGCACCCGGCACCAGAACAAGGTAGCGTCCCGGAAGAGTGATCTGGCCGGTCACCCTGGCGCCCTTGTTCCCAAAAGGTTCTTTTACCACCTGGACAATGATCTCCTCGCCCACTTTCAGCAGTTTCTCAATAGCCGAGCGGCTCGGGGGAGGCGTTTCATCGTTATGGATATCCGTATAGACATCATCAACATATAGAAAAGCGTTTTTCTCCAGGCCGATATCGACAAAGGCCGCCTGCATGCCCGGAAGAACATTGGCCACAATTCCCTTGTAGAGATTGCCCACTATGCGATGCTCCAGCGGCCGTTCAATGTAGAGCTCAACAAGCTTGCCGTTTTCAAGAATGGCCACCCGCGTGGCCCGGTTGTTGCAATTGACAATAATTTTTTTATCCATTCGCCTTTTTTTCACCTCCTTCGGGAAAAGGCTCAACTAAAGTCTCTTTGTAAATATAGAGGCCCTGGCGGTGCAATCTCCAGAACCGCTCTCCCGGGTTTTTCTCCCCCGGCAGCAGCTGATCCAGGAAGCGGAACGGTGAAACGCCGCCTTTGCTGCCCACTTGCAAAAGCAGGCGAAGCGCCGGTCCATGCTCTCCCGGCGGCAGCAGTTCTGCCGAAAAAACAAAGGCCCGTATATTCTGTTCGGTCACTTTCCCCCTTTTGTTAAAACGGCGGATTATAATTTTCGGCTGTGCGAGAAGCTTATCCAAAGATTCACGCAGCGCTTCCGCCCGGGGAACTGAACTTTTGTCCCTCCAGAAAGCGTGGTAAAGAGCGGCATTAACTTCCGCCGCCAGCGGAGGCTCATCCGCCGCTACGGTGACAGCGCCGGTCAGGGCAAGGCCCCCGGGCAGCTGCTCGCCAAGGCGGCGCGCAAAAGAGGCGGGGGCAACCGAATCGGCCAGATATACTTCACCGTACTCCCTTGAAGCGGTAGCCCCGACGGGCAGCGGCGCGGCCAGGCTTAACCTGGGCCGCGGGCTGAAGCCAAGTGTATAAGCCAGCGGCAGCCCAGCGCGGCGCATGGCCCGCTGAAAAAGTCGCAGCATGTCCAGATGCGACAGAAAGCGCAGCTCCTTGCCGCGGGCATAGCGAAAACGAATTCGATTCATCATTGCACCTCATGTGACTTCAGGGAAGGCTGTCCTGCCGGGCCCGGCGATACTCCCTGATCAATATTTCTTTGCTGATTCCACTGTAAAGGTGGTCCCAGGGCAGCGGCGCGGTCTCGTCCAAACGCCGGTAAGCATAGTCTTCCGGGTTTATGCCCATTTCATCAAAAGCGTCCAGCCATCTCTGCAAGGAAAAGTGTTCCGACCAGCCGTCAAAGCGGCAGCCACTCCTCCAGGCCCTTTCCAGCAGCGGCGCCAGGCGGCGGTCTCCGCGGGCAAATACCGCTTCCAGAAAGCTGTTTTCGGCATCATGCCAGCTCATATTAATCCTGCGCTCCCGGCGCAAGAGATCGCGAAGAAGCTTCTGGCGCCTCCTGACCTCGGGCATAATTAGCTGCGGCTCCCACTGGAAAGGGGTGTGCGCTTTCGGCACAAAAGTGGAAACGCTTATCGCCAGGCGGATGCGCCGGTTTTGATTTTTGCTGATGCGCCGCATTAGTTCCTCGCAGAGAGCGGCAATTCCCCGGACATCTTCATCCTCTTCCGAGGGAAGGCCGATCATAAAGTAAAGCTTGAACGACTGCCAGCCGGCGGCAACGGCGTCGCCAACTGCTGTAAAAAGATCGTCATCACTGATATTCTTCCCAATCACCCGGCGCAGCCGCTCCGTGCCCGCCTCCGGGGCAAAAGTCAGGCTGCCCCGCCGCCCCTGGTGAAACTGCTGGGCCAACTCCACCGAAAAGGAATCGAGGCGAAGCGATGGGAGGGTGAACCTGACATTTTCCGCGGCATGTTCCGCGTGGAGGCTGCCGATGAGGGTATCGATTCCCGGGTAATCGCAGCTGCTCAGCGAAGCCAGGGAAAGCTCTTCGTAGCCGGTGGCCTGCAGCATTTCCCGGGCAATTTGTTTCACTCTTTCAGGGCTGCGCCGGCGAACAGGCCGGTAAATTATGCCGGCCTGGCAAAAACGGCAGCCCCGGCTGCATCCCCGGAAAAGCTCGACCATGCCGCGGTCATGTACCGCCTCGATATTGGGAACTACCGGAGCAAGCGGATAGGGGGCTCTCTCCAGGTCCCGGACAACTCTCTTCCGGACAGCTTCAGGAGCGGCCTTGTGAAGCCGGGAGATCCCCTGGAAAAGGCCGCCGGCTCCGTAAGAAGGCCTGTAAAATCCCGGAATATAGACTCCCTCCAACCCGGCCAGGCCGGCCAGGATCCTCTCTTTATTGCCTGACGCCTCGCAGGAGAGGGTTATCCAGCGCTCGAGAATTTCCGGCAGGGCTTCCTCCCCGTCGCCCAGAAGGAAAAGATCAAAAAAAGGGGCCAGCGGTTCGGGATTGAAAGCACAGGGTCCGCCGCCAATGATTAGCGGTTCCTCTCTGCCGCGATCTTTGCTCAGAAGGGGGATCCCCGCCAGGTCGAGCATATTCAGGATATTGCTGTAGCTGAGCTCATACTGCAGCGAAAAGCCGAGAAAATCGAACTCTCGCACGGGGCGGGCGCTCTCCAGGGCAAAGAGAGGCACACCTTCCCTGCGCATCAGCGCCTCCATGTCGGCGGCGGGAGCAAAAACGCGTTCCATAAGCATCCGGGGATGGAGATTGATGATCTCGTAGAGTATCTTCAACCCCAGGTTGGACATGCCCACTTCGTAGATATCAGGAAAAGCAAGCGCCATGCGCACTGCAACGGAGGAATGATCTTTTTTGACGGCGTTCCATTCATTGCCAAGATAGCGGGCCGGTTTCTGGACAAAAGGGAGAAGTGTCTCCAGCTGTTCTTCTAAAAACAATAGATCGGCCTCCGTCTAGCCAAACTCGGGCGTACTTGAATATTATAATATTTTTTTAATTGGAATATCAAGTCCCTTTTTCAGGGCTGCCCGGATCAACGAGGCTTCGCTGATCTCGGTATGACAGTGTTGAGAGCGGTCCATTACCCGTATGAAGTGGTAACGCTGCGGTAAAAAAAGGCGGAAAACATCGAGAAGCCTGGTTTCTTCCAGAACAATCAGCTGGGCGCCGCGGAGCGCGCCGCGCTTAAAAAGCTGGTGCTCTTTTGCCCCCAGAGCGCGGATAAAGGTGTATACGGCCTGTTGTTTCTCTTTCGTAGCAGCAACAAACAAAAAAACGGCTATCAAGGGCAGGGAAAGGTTGAAATAGCTGTAGTACAGCCCGGCCAGCCCGATGGCGAAAAGGAGTCCGGCCAGGATCTGTCCCAGCAGCGCCGCCTGTTCCGTGGCGGCGCGGAACCCTAAACGCGGCGTCAGGCAAGCGCGCAGGATTCTCCCGCCGTCAAGAGGCAGCGCCGGCATCAAATTGAACGCGGCCAGGGTCAGGTTGGCCTGGACGAAAAAAAACAGCAGGCTCGCGCCATGGCCAATACGGGTATAGAGGAGAATTCCCAGCCCGGCCAGGGCCAGGTTGGATGCGGGACCCGCCCAGGCAAGGTGCCTCTCAATATAGGGTTCCAGTTCGAGCTGCTCATCAAATTTGGCTACACCCCCGAAAGGATATAACTCGATCTCAGAAATATGCAGGCCCAACCGCCGCCCGGTAAAGCCATGCGCGAACTCGTGCCACACGATGATCAGGCAGACCAGGGTGAACTTCAATCCTGATCCGGTTATAAAGCAGAAAAGAGCCAGAAGTAAAAAAAGGGGATGAAGTCGAATGCGAATCCCGAAAAGTGAACCCAGCGGCAAGTGCAACCACCTCAGATCCTTCGCTGCGCCCAGGATGACAAAAAGTAAAGCTCAGAAGACAAAAAGTAAGTTCAGATAACAAAAGTAAAGCTCAGGATGACAGTATTGGCCGCGGTGGGACAAACAGGCACCTCCCCGGTGTCCCATGTGGGACAAACAGGTACCTCCCCGGTGTCCCATGTTTAGAGTGCGGCATCACTTGTAAACCGGGCCAGCCAGTCCTCCGGCGGGGCTACCGGATGTCCGTTGCTGCGCAGCTCGATATGCAGGTGCGGCAGATCGTAAAGGCGCGGCGGCCCCAGCTTTCCCAGCAGCGTTCCAGCTTCCACGGCATCTCCCTCTTTAACCGCCACCGCGGTGAGCCCGCGATAGATCATGAGCCACCCGGGTTGAACGCTGACGACTACGGAATGGAGATCCTCAGCGCCGGCGACAGCACTAATCTGCTCCACTATGCCGGGATGAAAAGCACGCACCGCGGAGCCTTCCGGGGCCGCCAGATCAATCCCGTAGTGCATCTGCTCCCGGCCGGCGGCAGCATCCTCGCGCAGGCCAAAGCCACTGCAAAGTTTTCCGGCAAGAGGAAGAGAGGCTCCGCCGGGTTCCTGGGAGGGCAGTTTCATGTTATCCCAGATCAGGCGAAAGGCGGGCACCACTTCTCTTGAAAATGAATCCGGTTTTAAATCCCATTCCACGACAAAGCGCATTGCGCGCAGCATCGGCTCACCCCAGCCATAGCCGCCCCATGTCAGCAGGGCGGCGGCAAATAGAATCACAACGGCAACAGTGATCTTTACCAGGAGATAGCGGTGCATCGATTTCCATAAAGATAGCAAGAAAAACGGTTTGGGAGTAGAAATGGAATCGTCCGGTAAAGAATCGCTTTTTTCATCCCAACCCTCTTTTTCGGCCAGCCGTTGCTGCAGCCTCGCCCGCAGTGTTGAAACCGGGGCCCTCCTGCGCCGGTAGATCATCGCGCCCCCTCTTTCCCCAAGATATTAGAAGGCCGGTCCCACATTATCTATATTAGAATTTAGGGCGGATTATGATTTTCCATTCCTTAATTAAAACTGTAATTTGTGGCGGCGCATGGCCACGTTGAGGACAAGACCGATGGAGGTTAAATTCACCAGGAGAGCGTTGTTGCCGTAGCTCATAAAGGGGAGGGGGATGCCTGTCACCGGCATGACGCTGATGGTCATCCCGATATTGACCAGCACCTGGAAGAAAAACATTACCGCCACCCCGCAGCAGAGAAGGGCTCCGAACTGGTCCTTGGCCTGGGTAGCGATCCAGAGGATGCGGTAAATTAAGAAGAGGTAGAGCAGGAGCAGCGCCACCGCCCCGACATAACCCATCTCCTCGCCAAAGACGGCGAAGATCATATCGGTGTAATGGTCCGGCAGAAATCCAAGGCGGACCTGGGTGCTGTTGAAAGGTCCTTTGCCCAGGAGCCCGCCCGAGCCGATCCCGATGATCGATTGCAGCAGCTGCCATCCTTTGCCGGTGGGATCCATTTCCGGATTGATAAAGGCAAGGAGGCGGTTTTTCTGGTACTCCTCCAGCAGGAAGAACCAGAACAGCGGCGCTGCCGCCAGCCCGCTCCCTATTAAGAGGCCCAGGTGGCGGCCCTGCACCCCGGCCACGTAGAGCATCCCCAGGAGGATGGCAAGGTAGATAAGAGAGGTGCCCAGGTCGGGTTGGAGAAAAATTAATACCATGGGCAGGGCGGTCGCGCCCAGGGCCGGGAGCAGGTCCTGGAAATAGGGCAGCTTGCCCTCCTTCTCCGCCAGCAGGCAGGCCAGGGTAATAATTATGACCACCTTGGCAATCTCAGAAGGCTGCAGGTCAAAAAAACCAATAGGGATCCGGCGCATGGCCCCCTTTTCCACTTCCCCGATCACCAGGACCAGGACCAGCAGAATCAGGTTGGCCACATAGAGATAGGCGGTCCAGTTTTTGAAATTTACATAATCAATAAAACACACCAGCAGCATCAGGGCGGCTCCAACCCCTATGAAGAGAAGCTGCCTTTTGACAAAATAAAGCGGATCGGGAAGCCCTTCCATGCCGTGCGTGGCGCTGTACAGCGTAAAAGTGCCGGCCGCGCAAAGAGCGATCGTTGCCAGCAAAAGGTAGAAATCAAAATTTCTAATCAGCCGGCGGTTGATCATCGGTCTCATTTACTCCTTCGATTTTTCCCGTAAAATAATATTCCATGATTTCGGCGGCAATGGGAACGGCGCCGGTGGCGCCGATGCCGCCGTGTTCGACGATTACTGCCATGGCTATTTGCGGATTTTCGTAGGGAGCGTAGCCTACAAAAAGGCTGTGCGCCGGCAAGTTCCCGTGTACCTCCGCCGAACCTGTTTTGCCTGCAGAGGTCACCGGCAGCCTGGAGAAGTAAGCGTAGGCGGTGCCGCGCGGCCGAGTCACGGCGCGCATCCCCTCGCGAATAATACCCAGGGTTTTGGCCGATATCTGCGCCTGGCGCAGCGGCTCCGGCTCGGCTGCATAAGCCACCTGCCCCTTGCTGTCTACTGCCTTCTGGACCAGGTAAGGCCGGTAATGCGTGCCTCCGTTGGCTATCATGGCGGCATAGTTGGCCATCTGCAGAGGGGTGATACTGTTGTATGACTGCCCGATGGCCGCGCTCATTGTTTCTGCCGGATACCACTGCTCCCCGCCCGTCACTTCAGCCTTGTATTCGCGGCTGGCCACCACCCCGGGTGACTCGCCTGTAAGGTCAGTAATGCCGGTCGAGCTGCCAAATCCATATTCCCGGGCATAGTGGGCCACCGCATCAATTCCGGCCCGCAGCCCGGCATGGTAAAAGTAAATATTGCAGGAAACAGCCAGGGCCCGGTAGAAGTTGAGCGATCCGTGGGCGGTGCTGCGATAACAGGTTTTTGTATCGCCGTATAATCTAACCACCCCGGGACAGCGGATAATATCCCGGTCGCTCATGACCCCTTTTTCTAAAGCCGCCGTAGCGGTGACCATTTTAAAGGTTGATCCGATGGGGTAGCTGGCCTGGATGGCGCTGTTCACCAGGGGGCGCCTGGGATCTTCGCTCAACTCCTGATATTTCTCGTGAAAGGTATTCAGGTCATAGGAGGGGTAATTGGCCATAGCCAGGATGGCTCCGCTGTTGGGGTCAAGAATTACCGCCGAGGCGCGTCCGGCATATTTGTTCCCTTCTTTATTAATAATGTACTCTACCCGCCTGGCCAGGGACTCTTCAGCGGCTTTCTGAAGATCCAGATCAATGGTCAGGTAAAGATCGTATCCAGGAACCGGTTCTTTGCATTCCAGGTAGTTGATGGGCTGTCCCATGTTGTTGATCTCGATAAGCTGTTCTCCGTCAACTCCCCGCAGAAAGGGTTCCCAGGTCCGTTCCACTCCCTCCTGGCCTACCAGGTCGCCCTCATTATATTGATAACCTTCTTCAGCCCAGCGTTTCCGGGTGGCTTCATCCACTGGACCCTCGCCGAGAAAACCGAGAACATGAGCCGCGCTGGAACCGGCTCTATATTCTCGGATAGGCCGGATATCAATGTTGACCCCTTTGAGTTTCCAGCGGTATTCCGAGATCCGGGCAATTGTCTCATTGGTAATGTCGCTTTTAAGGCGCAGCGGCAGATAGCGCATATAAAGGCGGCCTTCAATGGCCTCTTCAATTTCCTCTCTGTCAATCTGCAAAATTTCGCTTAAATAGCTTACCGTTTCGGGGTCATAACCTTCGCCCATATCCATAAGCGAAACCACAAAGCCGGGACGGTTGGATACCAGCAGTCTGCCTTCGCTGTCATATATTTCGCCGCGGGTCGCTGGAAGGGTAATCTTGGTATAACGGTTTTTTTCGGCCCGGTACCAGTAATAATCGTGTTTCACCACCTGCAAGTAGGCCAGTCTTCCGGCGAAAATAATAAAAGTGATGATTGCTATAATGAGGATTATCCGGACGCGCCGGAGCATGGGTTTGTTCATCTAATCGCCCCCTTCTGCCGGCTAAAACCGCTTTTGAGCCGCTTATTCCGTTCATAAAGACGAAAGAAAAGCGGATAAATCAGCGGGGTCAGGGCCATGTTGTAAAAGGCTTTTGGAATAAAGAGACGGCTTAGGCTAATCTCAACCGGCAGGCCGAAACCGATGAATTGGCTTACCAGCAAGTGCAATATGAATTCATGGGTGAGTGTGCCCACAAAAACCAGCAATACCGGAGCCAGCAGCTGCTCCCGGTATAGTTCCCGGCCCAGCATGCCGGCGCCGTAGCCCAGCAGCATCTTAGCCAGGGCAAAAAAACCGAGCGCCTTGCTGAAAATTATATCCTGGAGCAGGCCGGCACAGAATCCAATGGCCGCACCGCGCCGCTCGTCGAGAATAAATCCGAGGGATACCACCATAACCAAAAAAATATCTGGAAGCGCCTTTTCCAGGATGAAGAAGGAAAAAACAGAACCTTCCACCAGCAGGGCTAGGATGAAACCGGCGCTGACAAGTAAATAGAAAATCATGGCTCGGTCACATCCTCCTCCTGTGACTCTACGGTTTCAGACTGCGAGTCTTCGGTTTCAGGCTGTGATTCTCCGGTCATTCCTTCTCCGATAATGATCAGCACTTCCTCCAAGCGGTTAAAATTAACCCTGGGTTCGATTAATGCTGAAAGAACCATGTCAGGTTTATCGTCGATTACCTCTTTAATCGTCCCAATTAAAATACCTTTCGGGAATATGCCGCCCAGGCCGGAAGAGATAACCACATCACCCGGCTGGATTTTCGCCTCCGGCGGGAGATAGGAAATTTTCAGATAGGCAGGATCATTGGCAAAACTCTCCACGATGCCCACTTTTGCGGGATCGCGAGTTCGCTGGATCATCGCGCTTACGGCCATCCGCGGGTCGGTGATCAGAAGAACCTGGCTGGAATGCGGTGATACGGTAGAGATCATCCCTACCAGGCCCCTGTCGGTAATGACCACCATTTCTTGCTTGACTCCGTCAAGATAGCCGCGATTGATCGTGACCGTCCCAAACCACTGGCTGGGATCGCGGGCAATTACTTCCGCTGCAATCATCCGGTGACTGCTTCTTTCTTTAAATTCCAGCAGCTGGCGGTAGCGGTAATTTTCTTTCTGCAGCTCCTGGAACTGGACCAGCTGCTGCTCCAGAAGTGATATTTTTTTCCGCAGAAGATCGTTTTCAGATTTCAACTCGTAAAACGAGACAATGGCATCAAAAAATGACTGTATCTTCTGACCTGCGGAAGAGAATGCTGTCTGCGCCGGCGCAAAGAGGGCCAGCAGAGCATCTTCCACCGGGGTAAGCTGCTCCCGCCCTTCACCGGTAAAAACAATGAGCAGCAACAAGCCGACCACGACAGCCAGCAGCGCCACAAGATTCCTGCGGCCCTTATTCCGCCTTGCCAATGGGAACACATCCTATATCTCATTTTTACCCCGATGGCAACAGGCCCCCCGGAAGCACCCGGGCGTTACCGCCTGTGTATCTCCAGATCTTCCGTTAAACGCCTTTGCGCGCAGTCAGCGCCAGCCGGCGGAGCAGGTTGATCTCAGCCAGGATCTTCCCCGCCCCGACGACAACACAATCCATCGGGTTATCGGCCAGATAGACCGGCATCCCCGTCTCTTCGGAGGCCCGCCGGTCAAAACCGTGCAGCAGTGCACCGCCTCCAGTGAGCACTATCCCCTTATCCATCACGTCAGCCGCCAGCTCGGGCGGTGTCTTTTCAAGAGTTACCCGTATCGCTTCGAGTATTATCTCCAGGGGATCCTCCAGGGCCTCCTTTACATCTTCGGAGGTTATTTTAAGTGTTTTTGGAAGTCCCGTTACGAGGTCGCGGCCGCGAATATCCATTTCGGAGTTGTTCTCTTTGTGATAAGCGGTGCCGATCTTTATTTTCACCTCTTCGGCAGTGCGATCGCCGATCATGAGGTTATGTTTCTTCTTAATATATTGAATGATCGCCTCATCCATGTCATCCCCGCCAACACGAATGGACTTGCTGGTGACGATACCGCCCAGGGAAATAATGGCCACTTCGGAGGTGCCGCCGCCGATATCAACAATCATGCTGCCGGTAGGCTCCTCCACGGGCAGGCCGGCCCCAATGGCCGCGGCCATGGGCTCTTCCACCAGGTAGGCTTCACGGGCCACCTGGCCGGTGGCATCAAGAACCGCCCGCTTCTCCACCTCCGTTACCCCGGAAGGGATACAGATAATCACCACAGGACGGAACATGGAGCGCCGGGGGCTGGCCAGATTAATAAAATAGTTGATCATTGTCTGTGTAACGTCAAAATCAGCGATCACGCCGTCTTTCATCGGGCGGATGGCAATAATATTTCCGGGAGTGCGACCGATCATCTGTTTTGCTTCCGAGCCTACAGCGAGGATTGCGCCTGTGTCGCGGCGGACAGCCACCACCGAAGGTTCCCGCAGGACTACACCCTTGCCTTTAATGTAGACCATGGTATTGGCGGTGCCCAGATCGATCCCAATTTCCCTGGAAAATACCCTGAACAGTGAAGCCATGAATATATCCCTTCCTTTTCCTAACCGCAGCTTATCAGGTTAGATAATTACAGAATTTATTGGTTAATCGTGCCAAGCCGAATATTGCGCCTGTCAATTATAATATTATAGCATTATATACTCCTGATATTTTCCCCTCCTTCCTAACAATTTATGTCAACTAAAGCAGCCCTTTCTCTTTGAAACTGAAGTAGCAGCCGTCACCGATGACGATATGATCCCGCACGGCGATTCCCAGGATATTTCCCGCCTCCACCAGGCGCCTGGTCACCTCCAGGTCTTCCTGGCTGGGCGAGGGATCGCCGCTGGGATGATTGTGCACCAAAATTACCGAAGCGGCGCTTTTGCGCAGCGGGATTTTAAATATTTCCCGGGGATGCACAATTGAGGCATTAAGGCTGCCGACGGAGATCTCTTCCTTAGAAATAACATGATTTTTTGTATTGAGAAGCAGGATCATAAAATGCTCTCTCTTTTTGTACCGCAGCTGCTCCATGAAAAGCGCCGCCGCCCGCTGGGGACTGGTAATACTCTCGGCCTCCTCCGGCGGCAGCGTGGCCAGCCGCCGCCCCAGCTCCAGAGCCGCCTTTACCTGGATGGCCTTGGCCGGTCCCAACCCCTTGATCTCCTCCATCTCCTCCAACGACAAATCCGGCAGGGCTCGCAGCCCGCCGCTGCGGGAAAGCAGCTTAGCCGCCAGCTGCACCGCCGACTCCTTGTTGCTGCCTGTGCGCAGCAGGATCGCCAGCAATTCGGCGTTGGAAAGAGCTTCCGCGCCAAGCGCGCGCATCTTTTCCCGCGGCCGCTCTTCTGCAGGCAAATCCCTGATCAGCAACCGGTACTCCCCTGTCATTGCTTTACCTCCATCCGGACCATGGTTTTATCTCCATGCGGGAAAGAAGTAGAGAGAGCTGGTACAGAGGCAGTCCGACCACGTTAAAGTAACATCCCTCAATTCTTTCTACAAAGAGAGCTGCTTTGCCTTGGATGGCGTAGGCGCCGGCTTTATCCATCGGTTCGCCGGTAGCCACGTAAGCGTCAATCAGCTCATCCCCCAGAACCCGCATCCAGACACGGGTTTCAGTATAAGCGCTTTCCTCTCTCTTCGTTTTCGCATCAACCAGGGCCAGCCCGGTTATCACGCTGTGCCGCTCGCCGCTCAGGCGGCGCAGCATCCGGCGGGCTTCGCCCCGGTCCGCGGGTTTGCCCAGGATCTCTCCCCGGTGACAGACAACCGTATCGGCGCCGAGAACGAGCCCTTCCTGAAGACCGGCGGAGACCCGCCGCGCTTTCTGCAAGGCAAGGTAGAGCGCCGTTTCAGCCGGGTTTAAAGATTCCGGCCTCTCTTCCTCCTGCAGATCGCTTAGGATGACGCTATGGGGAATCCCGGCCTGCCTGAGCAGCGCCGCCCGGCGCGGAGAAGCTGAGGCGAGGATTAGCTTCATCCGTCCACACCCGGCCCGCCGGCATGGCCTAGCGCGCGCCTGGTCACACCTTCGAGATAATAAGCAGCCAGGCCGGTAAAAACACCTGTGGGCACGGCCAGCAGCAGGAGCAGGGGAAAGTAACCCCGCAGCAGGGCCGCACTTCCGATAATGGCGCCGGCAACAGCAAGCTGGACCAGGTTGTGCGCCGCCGCCCCGAGCACACTGACCGAAACAAGACTGAGATATCCATTGCGCATCATCATTGCCGCCAGGGACATTACCGCGGTGCAGGCCACTCCTCCGGCCAGGCTCAACCAGAAGCCGAAACCTAAAAAAGTCCCTCCGATGAGGCTGCCGATGACCGACCGCAGCACCGCTACCAGCAGGCCGCTGCGCGCTCCGTAGAGAACAATGGTCAGAAGGGTAATCATATTGGCCAGCCCCAGGCGCACTCCGGGGACAGGCATGGGCAGCGGCAGCGCCGCCTCGACGGTATGGATTACCACGGCGATAGAAACCAGCACCGCCAGGTGGGTTGCCTCAATAAGGTTGCGCCTCATTTATACTCCCCTTAATTAAATTATCCACAAAAGCGGCATTTCCTCTCATAAAATCACGGGATGTTAAAAAAAGAGCCGCTGAACGCCGCCCGCATCGGCCGTGTTCAACTCTCACCGGGCAGCTCCACGCAATCCTGCAGCCCGCTTGAGATGAGCAGCTCGAGCTGCGGTGTCACCAGGATGGCCTCAACACCGGGAAGACTCTCCACCAGCTCCAGGCCGCGCTGCGGTCCCATTACAAAAAGGGCTGTTGAAAGGGCGTCAGCCTCAATCGCCGTCGGGGCTACAACGGTGGCGCTGAGCAGGTTGCGGGCCGGGTAGCCGGTCCGGGGGTCGAGAATATGGTGGTAGCGCTCTCCGTCCTCTTCAAAAAAGCGCTCGTAATCCCCTGAAGTGACTACCGCTCCCTTTTTCAGCCAAGAGATCACGGCAATCAATTCGTCGTCGCGGCGGGGGTGCTTCACCCCGATCCGCCATGGCGACCCGTCCGGCTTGGGTCCAAGTATGCCAATATCGCCCCCCGCGTTGAGCAGGGCATGTCCAATTCCGGAGCGGGCCAGCAGCTCCAGCCCCCGGTCAACAATATAGCCCTTGGCAATGCCTCCAAGATCCAGCGCCATGCCGGAACTGGGAAGAAAAACCTTCCCTGCGGCATAGTCATTCTCCATCAGGCTGTAATCGACCAGAGCTGCAGCCGCTTCAATTTCAACAGGCTCCGGCACACGGTTGGCCTCGCCCCGGAAACCCCATATATCGAGCAGGGGACCAATGGTCGGATCAAAAGCCCCTTCGCTCAGCCTGGCATAATGGATCGCCTTTTCGATTACCTCCGCCGTCTCCGGGCCGACCTGGACCGGGCCCTCCCCGGCGGCGCGGTTAATTATTGTTACCTCGCTGGAGCTTTCCGTGCAGCTTAAAAGCAGCTCCAGGCGGCTCATTTCCTTAAACAGATCCTCTTTTACCTCTTCAGCTTCCCTGGAGCTGCCGCTGTAAAGCTGGAGGCTCACATCGGTATCCATGAGCAGCTGCTGGTAAGAGAAAAGTTTTTCTGCAGAATTGCCGCGGGATAAGATCAGGGCTATAGCAGCAGTTCCGGCGGCAATGCCAATAAGAATAAGCATGACGGCCAGAAAAGAAAGTTTTTTTCGTGGAAAAACAGGCTTCTCTTGTCCTCTTCCTTTATGGGTATACTGCCGGTTCAAAGCTTCTCCCCTTCCTGTACAGGGTAGAACATCTCAGCCTTAAATATAACACCGTTGCCCTAGAATTAACAGGGGAAATAATTGAGAAGTGAGAAGTTAGGGTTGTAGGGGCAGCTCATGAGCAGCCCGAATCGGTACCGGAAAACAATACAAATGACGAGTTTAGAAACAAAAGGCTTCTACCACGCAAAAGTCCTTCCCCACCGGCGGGCGAAGGCATGCCTCGCCCCTCCGCCTGCCAGCATTAAAGCAAATGTGGGACAAACAGGTACGTCCCCGTTGTCCCACGAGATCAGGCCGTGGCAGCTTCCGGCGAGGCGGCCTCCTCTTTGCTCCTTTCCCGGCGGGGATGAATGGCATTAAAGCGGCATTTCTCCACGCAGAGGCCGCAGTCGTCGCATTTTTCGAGATCGATTACGGCAAGATTATCTTCCATGATGATGGCCTCCCGGGGGCAGGCCCTGATGCAGGCTTTACAGCCGGTACATCCCACATCGCAGGCCTCGCTCACCCTTTTCCCGCGATCTTGTGAACTGCACCAGACCAGGTGCCCCCGGTCACCTTTCGGTATTAGGCGAATGATGCTGCGCGGGCAGGCATCGCGGCAGAGGCCGCAGCCAATGCACCTCTCCTCGTCAACGAGGGGCAATCCATCCGGACCCATCGAAATCGCTTCAAAAGGGCAGGCCCGCACACAGTTGCCCAGGCCCAGGCAGCCGTAAGGGCAGGCCTTGGAACCGCCGTGATACTGCTGGGCATAGGCACAATCAGAGATACCGTCATATAAAAAGAAATCTCTCGAGCGATGCCGGTCGCCGCGGCAGAAAACCGCAGCCACCATCGGATTTACCGCAACTGCTTCCTGCCCCATAATTGCCGCTATGGCTTCGGCGGTCATGCTTCCGCCGGGGATGCAGCCGTTCACCGGCGCATCTCCTTCGACAACCGCTTCGGCAAATTTATTACACCCGGCGTAGCCGCAGGCGCCGCAGTTGGCGCCGGGCAGCGCTTCGCGGATCGCTTCCACGCGGGGATCCGAGGCTACGGCAAAAAAATGCGCCGCTGCCCCCAGGAAAATGCCCAGGATTGCGCCCACGCCTCCCAGGGTGGCGACAGCATATAAGATTTCCAATGGTTTTCACCTCGCTGTAAAAAATAAATCCTGTTCCCTTGACAACTACATAGATCTATTACAATTAAAGGGTTAACATGCCTCTGAACCCCATAAAGGCCAGCGAAAGAATACCCGCGGTAATTAAGGTGATTGCCGTTCCCCGCAGCGGCGCAGGAACCCGGGCCAGCTCCAGCCGTTCCCTGATTCCGGACATGATTACCAGGGCCATCCAGAAGCCAAGTGAAGCGGCGATGCCAAAAATTACCGACTCCAGGAGTGTGAATCCCTGCCGTACCGCCAGCAGCGCCACCGCCAGGACGGCACAGTTGGTCGTGATCAGGGGAAGGTAGATCCCCAGACCCTGGTAAAGGGTTGGACTGGCCTTACGCAGGAATGTTTCCACCAGCTGTACCATGCCGGCAATGACCAGGATAAAGGTGACCAGCTGCAGAAACTCAAGCTCCAGCGGCACGAGGATCTGATAATGGATCAACCAGGTCACCAGCGTGGAAATGGTAATGACAAAAACAACAGCCATGCCCATTCCCATGGCGGTCTCCATTTTTCGAGAAACACCGAGGAAAGGACAGATCCCGAAAAAACGCTGCAGGACAAAATTGTCCACCAGGATATAGATAAATAGAATTGAAATAAGTTTTTCCATGATTGTCCTCCATAAATTTCAACCGGGTTTAATCGATCTGCAACCGTTTAAAGATCATATTGGTCAGCGCCAGCAGCAGGCCCAGGGCAATAAAGGCCCCGGCAGGCTGGGCAAAAAGCCGCATGGGCTCAAAATTGAGTCCAAACAGCTGCACGGCATAGTTCGTCTCGGCCAGGATAGTGCCGTTGCCGAATATCTCCCGCACCAGGGAGAGCAGGAGCAGCCCCAGGGTAAAGCCCAGGCCGCTGCCGATCCCGTCGCAGAGCGAGCGCAGCACCGGCTGCTTGCCGGCGAAAGCCTCGGCCCGGCCGAGAATGATGCAGTTGACCACGATCAGTGGAACAAACACCCCGAGGGCGGCGTAAAGGGTGGGGACAAAAGCCTGCAGCACCATTTCAACAATCGTCACGAAAGTGGCGATGATCACGATGTAGCAGGGGATCCGGACCTGCTCCGGGATGAAGCGGCGCAGGCTGGATATGACCAAGTTGGAACAGGTCAGCACCGCTACCACCGCCAACCCCATCCCCAGCCCGTTTTTAAGCAGAACGGTAACGGCGAGGGTGGGGCACATCCCCAGCACCAGCCGGAATGTGGGATTCTCTTGAAAAATCCCCCGGGTAATATCTGCCAGATAGCTATTCTTCATCGCTTTCACCACCTTCTTCCGGGTTCAGGGCCCGGGTTAATGCATCGAGAACAGCCTCCACAAGCCCTTCACTGCTTTCAGTGGCCCCGGTCTTCGTGTCCACATCCAGCGTCTGCTGGTCGATGATTTGCGGCGGGATAATGGCCGCCGCATCGGCCATATAGGCGGGAGTATCCCCATGCTCCACTATCTCGATAACGGTAATCTTGCCCCCGGCCACGGTTACCTCAACCACGATATCGCCGGAACGTCCTTCGCCGCTTCCGAGGTAGGTTCCGTCGGGCACGGCGGTAATATCGAAAGGCTCTTCCTTTTCAAGGCGGAGGAAGTTTTCGGCAACCACTGCCAGAACCCGGCGGATGGAATCAATCATTGCCGAGCTGCTGATGGTAGCGCCGCTGATCGTATCCACATCCTCTCCAGGCTGCAGCGGATCGAGATAACTCTTCCCGATGAACTGCCCCTGGAACTGGGGCTTCTCGATGACGTCACCGACGCCCCTGGTCTCGCTATGCTCAACAATGCGAATAGCGAGAATCTTACCCTCTTTATCCACGGCCAGGTTGTAGCTTATGGGGCCGTCGTAGCCTTGCACCGCAGTTGTCACCATCACGCCGAGAAGCTCTCCCGCGGCGTCGTAAACCAGATCGAAAGCATCCTCTTCAAGGGTTTCCGTCTTGAAATCAGCAACCTGGGGAAAATATTCTTTAAGGGCAGCGCGGTACTCTTCTTCCTGCTGCCGGGTAATAGCCGGCGCAGTAAGCATGTTCGCTACCGCAAGAAGCCCCGCGGCCACAGCCGTAACAACCACCAGGGTTAAGACGATTATAAGGAGGCGTTTAAAGTCTGGCAAACCGTTTCACCTCCCCGAATTTTCTGGGAATGGTAAATTTATCGATCAACGGGGTTAGAGCGTTCATGGTCAATATGGCAAAGGTAACCCCTTCAGGATAGGCGCCAAAGAGGCGGATAAGCATGGTAATCAGGCCGCAGCCCATCCCGAAAATCAGCTTGGCATTGGGTGTAACGGGGGAGGTAACCATGTCGGTAGCCATGAACAGCGCCCCCAGGAGAACACCCCCCGCGAGAACATGAAAGAATCCGGTCATAACAGGGTTAATATAAAATCCGCCGCCGAAAAGAGCGCCCATAATCCAGACGATGCCCAAAAAACCGCCCGGGATGCGCCAGTCAATATGGCCTTTGTAGGCCAGCCAAAAGGCCCCGAAAATAAGGGCTACGGCGGAGGTTTCACCCAGGCAGCCGGGCATATTGCCTATAAAAAGCTGGCTCAGCGATACCTTCAGGGCTTCGGCATCACCCGAGAGGGGGGTCGCCGCGGTAACCGCGGAGATGTCGGCAAAGAAATGGAAGGGCTTCGGAACCGGCCATATGGGACCAGCCAGCCGGGAGCCCCATGAGGCCACCAGAATGGCCCGGCCGACCAGCGCCGGATTGAAGATGTTTTGCCCAATACCGCCGTAGACCTGCTTTCCAATAATTATTGCCGTGACCGCTCCGATGGCGGGGATCCACCAGGGAACGTTTGCCGGCAGGGTCATGGCCAGCAGCAAACCGGTCACCGCAGCGCTGCCGTCGCCAAAAATGTTCCAGCGGCGCAGCCAGAGGGCTTCGGTCAACATGGCGGCGCCCATGGCCACACCCATGGTTATCAATGCCCTGCTGCCAAATAAAAATACGGCCACGAGCACGACAGGGCCAAGGGCGATGAGGACATCGAGCATGATACTTTGCACTGATTGAATCGTGCGGATGTGAGGCGATGACGATATTACCAGTTTACCGTTCATTTTAATCACTCCTGTTTCAATAGCACAGCTAACCCTTGCGCCTGGCGAGCACTTCCGCCTTGGCTATTCTAATCCACTGCGTCAGGGGAATGCGGGCCGGGCAGATGTAAGAGCAGCAGCCGCATTCTATACAATCGGCGGCATGCAGCTTTTCGGCCCGGTCATAAAGTCCGTGCTCGGCCGCCTGGGCGATGAAAGTAGGCACCAGGTTAATCGGACAGGTCCGGACGCAAGCGGCACAGCGGATACAGCTGCCGTTTTCATAGAATGCCGCGTCTTCGGAGGTCAGCGCCACAATACCCGATGTGCCCTTGATCACGGGCAGGTCAGTCGTAGGTTGAGCCAGGCCCATCATCGGCCCGCCTGTAATCACCTTGCAGGTCTCCTCTTTCAGGCCGCCGCAATAATCGATCAGCTCGCTTACCAGCGTGCCCAACCGGACCAGCAGGTTGGCCGGCCGCCTGACCCCTTCACCGGTGACGGTCACCACGCGCTCGATTAACGGCTTACCTTTCTTCAGAGCCTCGGTTATGGCCACGGCGCTGCCGACATTATGGTTGACCACGCCCACATCCAGGGGCAGCCCGCCGGATGGGACCACGCGCCGGGTCGTGACCTGGATCAGCATTTTCTCAGCGCCCTGGGGATACTTCGTTTTCAGCGCCACGACGCTCATATCGGACTTGCCTTCAACCGCCTGGCGCATCACCCTGAGGGCATCGGGCTTGTTGTCCTCAATTCCGATAATTCCCCTCCCCGCTCCCAGCGCCTTCATGATCAGCTCGAGGCCGAAGACGATCTCGTCGGGCTTTTCCAGCATAAGGCGGTGGTCGGCTGTCAGATAGGGTTCACACTCGGCGCCGTTGATTATTACCGTGTCAATGGCCTTCCCTTCCGGCGGAGAGAGCTTTACATGCGCCGGAAAGGCAGCCCCGCCCAATCCAACAATACCGGCGCTGCGGATAAGCGCCCGGATCTCTTCCGGCGAAAGATCATCCACCTTTTCTACAGGTTCAAGTTCGCTGCACCATTCGTCACGGCCGTCGCTTTCAATAATAATCGCGGTTACCTTCCGGCCGAGAGGATGGTTGCAGGGCTCGATGGCCGTGACAGTACCCGAAATAGAGGCATGCACCGGCGCAGAGACGAAGGCCTCGCTGTCGCCGATCTTCTGACCTGTCTTGACCGGATCGCCCACCTTCACCAGCGGTTCACAGGGGGCGCCGGTATGCTGATGCAGCGGAATGACCACTTTTTGTGGAATTGACGCGGCAGTGATAGCCAAAGAAGCGGTTAGCTCCTTGCGGTATTCCGGGTGAACGCCTCCTCTAAAGTTTGCCGCACCCATAATTGACATGCTCACCCCTTTGATGTGCGAATTAAACTGAAAATGATAAAAGATGCATCATTTTGGACAACAAAATAACCTTCGTTAAAACCAATGTTTTTCCTGCCCCAATTGTAAAAAGACCCTTACCCCAGTATTATAACAGATTAAATTCTCTGCTGCTTTCCCTGGCGGCAGCAATCGCGGCCGTATATTCCCCGGGCGTGATTCTCCGGTTGATTTCAGGGTAGCGGTAAGCCATGTATGCAGGATAATACTGGTCCATGATGTTGATCCAGGAGCGGGGAGAGATTTCGCGGGCGATAAATTTCATTAACTCCGCGGTACCGGCCGCATTTCCGGGCATAACCAGGTGGCGAATAAGCAGCCCTTTAAAGGCTACCCCCCTCTTATCCAGCGCCAGGTCCCCCACCTGGCGGTGCATTTCCTTGAGCGCTTCCCGGGCAATACGGGGATAATCGGATATGCGGGAGTACTTCCGGGCTATTGTTTCATCGGCATACTTGAAGTCCGGCATGTAAATATCGACAATGCCTTCGAGCAGGCGGAGAGCTTCAACCCTTTCGTAGCCGCTGCAATTGTAGACCAGGGGCAGCCGCAAGCCTTCTCCGGCAGCCGCTGACAGGGCTTCCACGATCTGCGGCAGGTAATGGGTGGGGGTAACGAGGTTGATGTTCTCACACCCTCTTGCTTGCAGTTCAAGCATGATCCCCGCCAGCTCCGCAGTGGTGACGGCGTATTTCAGCTTCCCCCTGCTGATTTCATAGTTCTGGCAGAAAACGCAGCGCAGGCTGCAGAAAGCAAAAAATATGGTCCCAGAGCCTCCCCGGCCGACGAGAGGGGCTTCTTCTCCAAAGTGCGGGCTAAAACTTGAAATTTCGGCATCTTTACCGGCGCCGCATTCACCTCGTTCACCGGAAATCCTGGAGGCGCCGCATTCCCTGGGGCATAGCTTGCAGGGCTCGAGCATATTGCTGAGGAGAGAAGCGCGGCGGGCCAGTTCACCCGTTTTAAGAAGCTCCCGGTATCTTATGGTCGTGTCTCCTTATAAATTATTTATTCATGTCGAAATATATTCTCTCCATGAGAAAGCTATTCACCATTGCCTGACTGCCATCCTGCTATTTCTTGCTTCTCTCTTCTGGCTTCTGGTTTTCCTGTATGGCATGCCCGGTTCCTACAAATCAGGCGGGGCGGGCATGAAAGCCCGCCCCTACACATAAAACCCGGTTTTATAGGTTTTGCCAGTAGGCTCGCGCTTCACTGACGGTGTAAAAAGAGCCGGTCACCAGGACGGCGTCATCGGCGCCGGCAAGGGCCAGCGCCGCAGCCAGGGCTTGATCTACTTTTGGCTCCACCATCACCTTTCGCGGGAAGCGATTTTTCAGGAAGGCGGCAAGCGTTTCCGGTTCGGCAGCCCGGGGAAGATCGGGCCTGGTGAGGATTACCGCTTCCGCAAGGGGCAGGATATAGTCTACCATTGAGATATCTTTATCCGCCATCACGCCCAAGACGAGGATCAAACGGCGGTAATGGAAATACTCGGGCAGCGAAAGGGCCAGCTCGCGCATTGCCGCCGGGTTGTGCGCGCCGTCCATGATCAGCAGCGGCTTCCGGCCCAGCAGCTCCAGGCGCGCCGGCCAAATTGTCTCAGCCAGCCCGCGGCGGAGATCCTCTTCAGAGAAAGAGAAACCACTGGCAGCCAGCTGCTCCAGAGCGGCCAGCGCCACGGCGGTATTCGCCACCTGGTAGCGCCCGCGCAGGGGAATATGCAGATCGCAGTAGGACCAGGCAAAACCGTCATAGTCCAGCAGCTGTCCTTCCGGAATGATCTCCCGGCGGGCAGCAAAAGCGCTTTTCATTCCGGGGGGAGCGCTTTCACCGGAGGGAAGCGCATAAAAGAGGGGCGCCCGGCGGTCCCGGCAGGTCTCTGCGATCACCTGCCGCGCCTCCGGATCTGACGCCCCTGTTACCACGGGTATACCCGGCTTGATGATACCGGCTTTTTCCCGGGCCACAGCCTGAACCGTCTCTCCCAGGATCTGGGTATGATCGAGGCTGACATTGGTAATAATGCTCACCAGGGGCGTAACCACGTTGGTGGCGTCAAGGCGGCCGCCAAGTCCCACTTCAAGCACCACGGCATCGGGCCGCTTGCGGGCAAAGTAGACAAAAGCCAGCGCCGTGACCACCTCAAATTCGGTCATCGGGCCCAGCTGTTCATCTTCACCGATCTTTTCCACCAGGGGGCGAAGCTGCTCCACCAGGCGGACCAACTCGGAGCTGTCGATATCGCGGCCGTTTATGCTCATCCGGTTGGTGAAAGAGAGAATATATGGCGAGGTAAAGAGAGCAGCCCGGTAGCCTGAAGCCTGGAGCACCGATGCAATCATCGCCGCAACGGAGCCTTTGCCGTTGGTCCCGCCGATATGAACATATTGCAGCTGCCGGTGGGGATTGCCCAGGAGAGAGAGCAGCGCTTCAATTCGCTGCAAGCCGGGCTTGATCCCGAAACGGCCAATGCTGTGAATCCAATCAAGGGCGCGGCGGTAAGCCGCCTCTTCCGTGTTCTGGTTCATCGTTACTGGAGCTCCCGGAGCCTCTCCTCTAATTTTTCTTTCTTGATCGAGCCTTCTTCAACGCGTGCCTTCTCCTTGGCCACTACTTCCGGCGGAGCTTTCTTTAAAAACCCCGGGCTCTGCAGCTTGCCTTCAGCCCGCCGCAGTTCCTTTTCAACCTGCTTCAGCTCTTTTTTAAGGCGGCCAATCTCGGCCTCGATGTCGATCAGCCCGGCCAGGGGCAGGTAAACTTCAAGCTCATCGCCAACAATGGCCGCCAGCGCCTGGCGCGGCTTTTCAGCAGCGGGGTCAATGGTCAGCGGTTCGGCAAATGACAGCCTGCTCAGTTGATGCCGCTCTTTTTCCAGCGTGGCGGCCGCCTCCGGCGAGGGCTTTAGAATTACCGGCGCCGCCTGCCCGGGGGGCAGCTGCACCTGGCTGCGCAGGTTGCGCACCGCCCGGATTGCCTCCTGAACCAGGGAGAGGGCCTCCGCTTCGCCGGGAAAATCCAGGCGGGAATCCTGGCGCGGCCAGGCCGCGATGACAAGGGCCGATTGGCGCTGCGGCAGATGCTGCCAGATCTCTTCGGATATAAAAGGCATGAAGGGGTGCAGCAGGCGCAGCACTCCGTCGAGAACGTAAAGCAGGACGCCCCGGGTGCGGCGGCGGGATTCACGGGAGGCCTCCGTCTCACATTCACCGTAAAGATAATGCTTGCTCAACTCCACATACCAGTCGCAATAGTCGCTCCAGAGAAATTCATAAACCTGGCGGGCGGCCTCACCCAGCTCATATTCCTCAAGCAAAGCGGTAACCCGGCCCACGGCTTCATTGTAGCGGTGCAATATCCAGCGGTCCTCGCTCGTCAGGTTCTCTGTCGATGAGCCGGGAACAAAGGGAATGTAATCGGGCTCCTGGCCGGATCCGCCGTCCAGGTTCATCAAGACAAAGCGGGAGGCGTTCCAGACCTTGTTGGCAAAGTTGCGCCCCGCCTCCACATTTTCCTGGCGGAAGCGCTGGTCATTGCCGGGCGCCTGCCCCGTAACCAGGGTAAAGCGAAGGGTGTCGGCGCCGTATTGGGCGATCACTTCGAGGGGATCAATCCCGTTTCCGAGAGATTTACTCATCTTCCGCCCCAGGGCATCGCGCACCAGCCCGTGGATATAAACCGTTTTGAAAGGAACCTCCCGCATAAACCGGAGCGACATGAAAAGCATCCGCGCCACCCAGAAAAAGATAATATCATAGCCTGTTACGAGCACATCGGTGGGAAAATAGCGCTCCAGGTCGGGGGTGTGGTCGGGCCAGCCCATGGTAGAGAAAGGCCAGAGGGCAGAGCTGAACCAGGTATCGAGGACATCGGGATCCTGCTCCAGCTCCTCTCCGCCGCAGGCGGGACAGGAAGCCGGATCTTCATAATCAACAATGATCTCGCCGCAGGAACAGTACCAGGCGGGGATGCGGTGCCCCCACCAGAGCTGGCGCGAGATGCACCAGTCGCGAATATTTTCCACCCAGTTCTCGTAGGTCCGGGTAAAGCGCGGCGGCACGAAAACAGTCTTCCCGCTGCGCACAGCCTCCAGGGCCGGACCGGCCAGCGGCTTCATCTTCACGAACCACTGCCGCGAGATCAGCGGCTCTACGACCGAGTGGCAGCGGTGGCAGTGGCCCACGGCGTGGCTGTAATCCTCGATTTTATCCACCAGGCCCTGCGCCTGCAGATCGGCGACCACCTTTTGCCGGCAGCTTTCCCGGTCCAGCCCGGCGTAGGGGCCCGCGGCTGCGGTCATCTTGCCGTCTTCACCGATTACGGTGATAATTTCAAGATCATGGCGCTGACCGATCTCAAAGTCGTTGGGATCATGAGCCGGCGTTACTTTCACCGCCCCGGTGCCAAAAGCGGGATCCACATATTCATCGGCGACAACGGGGATTTCCCGGTTGAGCAGGGGGAGGATGACGCTGCGGCCCACCAGGTGGCGGTATCTTTCATCCCCGGGATGGACCGCCACCGCGGTGTCGCCGAGCATCGACTCGGGACGCGTTGTGGCCACGGTAATATAACCCTCTCCGCCGGCAACAGGATAGCGGATATGCGTGAGGGTGGCATCCTTTTCTTCATGCTCCACTTCAATATCCGAAAGGGCGGTATGGCACCGGGGACACCAGTTGATCATGTAGTCTCCCCGGTAGATAAGGCCGGCCCGGTAGAGTTCGACAAAAACCTTCCGCACTGCCCTGGAGCAGCCTTCATCCATGGTAAAGCGCTCCCGCGACCAGTCGCAGGAAGCCCCCAGTGCGTAAAGCTGCTTTATGATATGATCGTGGTATCTTTCTTTCCACTCCCAGACCTTCTCCAGGAAGCGTTCCCGCCCGAGAGCATGGCGGGTCAGCCCCTCGTCTGCAAGTTCCTCTTCCACCCGGATCTGCGTGGCAATCCCGGCATGGTCCGTTCCCGGCAGCCAGAGAGCGTCGCAGCCCTGCATCCGGCGCCAGCGGGTCAGCACATCCTGAATGGTGATATCAAGAGCATGCCCCATATGCAGGGAGCCGGTAATATTGGGCGGTGGAATTACGATGGTAAAAGCAGGTTTCTTTTTATCTTTGCCCGCCCGGAAATAGTCTCCCTCGAGCCAAAAACGGTAACAGCGCTCTTCAACATCGTCCGGATCATAAGCCGGGGGTAGAATCTCCCTAGTCACACCCTCACCTCTTATACCTGGCTGTTGAAAAATATATTATTCTTTTCCACTCTTAAAGTCAACCGGAGATATGCCACCGTTACGGAGAAAGCTCCCCATTTTGCATCCCCCGCGGCTGGAGCAACGAGATATACTGGCCATTGCAGCCCTAAGGATTGAGTTAACCTCGGAGGGCAATTTATAATCCTGGTCGTGCAAAGTAGCTGTTACCCCGTACATATTTCCGTTTAAACAGGGAAATCCCGTGTTGCTTCCAGTGAGAAAGGATTCCTGCCATCGCCATCGTCCAACTTTGTTAAATCTGCCGTCCCGCGGTGGAACAAGCTGCAGTTATTACCCGCTATTGGAATCGTTCACGGTTTTTATCGAAAAAAGCCATTTTTGTAATAAAAATAATATGTCTTTGTAACATTCCTGTAATATTCCGCCTTTATAATAAAAGCAAGTTGACCCCCTCTTTTAAATATATCTCGTACCGGCACAGCAACCGGCTGTGCCACTTTTTTTTGCCAATTCCCACGGGATAGAACCTTGCCGGTTTGACAAGGAGAATTCCGGTGTTTATGATTGTATATAATTACCTGTTGGGAGACAGCATATAAGCTATGGTCCGCCGCGGTTCTTTCAATACGCAGATGCTTGATGCCAGTGGCATACGCTATTACCCGCACCTCGGTTCGACCAATACGGAAGCGCGCCGCCTGGCGGAAGCAGGCGCTCCCGGAGGCACGGTGGTCCTTGCCGATGCCCAGAGCGCAGGGCGCGGGCGGAGGGGCCGTTCGTGGCATTCACCTCCCGGTAAGGGGATCTATTTTTCCATACTGCTGCGTCCGCCGGAAGCCGATCCGGCTGCGGCGGCGCCGCTAACCCTGGCCGCCGCGGCATCTGCCGCCCGGAAGCTGCGCGAATGCACCGGCGTGCAAGTCTCGGTAAAGTGGCCCAATGACCTGCTCATCGGCGGTAAAAAGATGGGGGGAATCCTTACCGAAGGCAGAACGGGTGGGCAGGCGCTGCTCTATATCGTGCTGGGCATAGGCTTGAATATCAATCACCGGGCGGAAGACTTCCCGGCAGAGCTGCGCGGAAGCGCCACCTCTCTATATCTTGAAAGCGGGATTGCTTTTGAGCGCACCGCTCTTTTTCTCGACCTTTTAAAAGATTTGCGCCGCAGCCTGGAGCTCTTTTTCAAAGAAGGTTTTGCTCCCTTTCAACCCCTCTGGAAAGAGTTCAGCGCCACGCTGGGAAGTGAGGTTAAGCTTGCCGGAGCCGGGCAGGGCGAAATTGTGGAGGGAAAAGCGGTGGACCTCGATGCGGAAGGCGCCCTCTTGATTGAAGATAACCGGGGCCGGCGCCGCCGCATTCTCTGCGGGGAGATTGTCTACTAGGAGGTTTACATGTCACTGCGTGAATTAAGCCGGATCGCTCTTTTTACCGCACTCATCGCCGTTCTGGCCCAGATCAGCATTCCCCTCCCCTTCAGCCCGGTGCCGCTTACAGGACAGTTAATTGCTGTATTCCTGGCCGGGCTGCTGCTTGGCGGCAAAAACAGTTTTATCGCTTTACTGGCTTACCTTATGCTGGGTGCCGCCGGTGCCCCCGTCTTTTCGTATGGCCAGGGAGGCCCGGGCGTTCTCTTTGGCCCCAGCGGCGGTTATCTCCTGGGTTTCCTTCCTGGTGTCTTTATCTGCGGCAAGCTATTGGAAAAGCATTACACGCCCGGCATCCTCCGCACCGCTGCGGCCATGCTCTGCTGCCTCGGCTGCACTTACCTGATGGGCACAGTGCAGCTGGCCCTGCTCATGGGCTACAGCGCCGCAGAGGCCGTAATTGCAGGGGTTCTTCCCTTTCTGCCGGCGGATCTGGCCAAGATCGCCTTTGCCGCCACAGCAGGCGTAAGAGTCAAAAGAAGCATTTCTGCGGCGGGGCTGCTGCCATCTTCCCCTCCGGGCAAATAGGCAGTCTATCGGGCGGGGATGGAAACCGGCGGGCGGGCATGGAAGCCCGCCCCTACCCAATTGAGAGGTGGGAGGTAAGAAGCTGGAGGTGAGAGTTATTCGATTCATAATGCCGTAAACAGTTAAAAACATATAAATCCCCCAGCCCCCTTGAGAAAGGGAAAATTTTAAGATCCTTCGCTTCGCTCAGGATGG
>ERZ795046.1133-NODE-1133-length-28547-cov-8.237540_pt1 | contig 28547 bp, 17 predicted proteins | sample MGYA00375130_ERZ795046 | MGnify/ENA primary metagenome ERZ795046 (study PRJEB30175, sample SAMN05720202) | activated sludge metagenome | isolation source: anaerobic digester from wastewater treatment plant | place: Japan | collected 2015-05-15 ...
CAGAAGAAGCAAAAGTATCAAAAGGAAATACATCGGCAAAAGTGGGTGGTACGGCGTCAAAAAGGAATACTTCAGCAAAAGCAAGTGTTCCTGCAGGAAATTATGAAACCATATCTTATACTGTGAAAAAGGGAGATACTCTTGAAAGAATAGGTAAGAAGTATGGTGTCTCTGTAGCCCGGCTTAAAAAAACAAACAATCTGAAAAGTTCTACTATAAAAATTGGGCAGACGCTTAAAATTAATGTACCCAAGAAAGTGCCTGCTATTCCTGAAGTAACAACTCCACAACCCATTGTGGGGGCATCTACTGAAAAGATATATTACAGAATTAAAAAAGGTGATACATTAGCATCGGTCGCCTCTCAGTATAATATCACACCAGAACAGTTGAAGGAAGCCAATCTTATGTCGGATGGTGATTTCAAGGAAGGTGTAACAATTGTAATTCCATCAGTATCAGTGGCTGCTGAAGAGGAAAGTGCTTCTATGGTTGACCAGAATAATATGGAAACAGAAATTGTAAAGGAGCCGAAGACACTCCGGGATATAGTACTCAAAGAGTCATTTAATTTTTTGAATATGCCTTACAGATTGGGTGGCTCTGGCGACTCCTCAATTGATTGTTCCACACTGGTAAGGCGCGTCTACGAAAAGGTGGGGATAAAGTTACCAAACACCTCTTCCCAGCAGTTCAAAGAAGGTGAACCTGTCAAGAAAGAAGAGATGGAAGAAGGAGACCTTGTTTTCTTTTATCGCAGGGGTTCTGTCGGACATGTGGGGATATACGTAGGGGATAATCTGTTTATCCATGCCAGTTCCGACAAGAAGAAGGTTACTATCGCCTCTCTTGAGACATCATATTTCAAAAGAAACTTCGCAGGTGCCAGGCGATTTCTTCCTTCTAAATCATTGTTTGTAAAGGGTGAAGAAAATGTTATCAGCAAATAATGGATGCAGATGGATGGAATGTATGTGGAATGGCATAACAACTATTATAATGGAAAACAACATTATACGGCTTGAAATCCTTGCTGATAAAGGGACAGATATTGTTGAGTTTCTCTATAAACCATCAGACATTGATTTTATGTGGAGAAGCCCGATACCTCTGTATAAGCCGTACCTCTTTATTACAACAGCAGAAGGGAAGTTAGGTAATTTCCTTGACTGGTATCCAGGTGGCTGGCAGGAGATATTTCCCAATGGTGGAGGTATATGTGAGTATAAAGGTGCAGTTTTAGGGCTTCACGGTGAAGTTGCACTTCTCCCATGGAGATATAATATACTTGAAGATACAGGAGAAAAACTTTCTATAAAATTTTATACAAAGACATACAGGACACCGTTTTTTATAGAAAAGACAATTACTATTGAAAAGGAAAGTCCTTTTGTAGTTTTTGATGAAAAGGTAACCAACATAGGCGGCGAGGAAATGGATTTTATATGGGGACACCATCCTGCCTTTGGGAAACCATTTCTGTCCCCCGATTGTGTTATCAGGATTAAGAAAGCGAAGGTGCTTGTAGGGCAGGGGGATGGCCGGTCATTTACAAATCTTAAGCAGACAGAAGGGAAATGGCCACTGGTTGAAGGTATAAATGGAAGCAAAGTTGATATAAGTATATGCCCCGGAGAAAAAGACAATGTATCAGAAGTAATCTTTTTATCTGAACTTTCAGAGGGGAGATACGAGATTTATAACCAGAAACTTAAACTTGGGTTCCATCTTGAATTTCCACTTGATATTTTCAGGTATATATGGTTCTGGAGGATTGGCGGAGGAAGTTTTGAATATCCCTGGTACGGGAGAAACTATAATGTCGCACTTGAACCTTTCTCCAGTTTACCCAATCTTGCAGATGCGGTTAAAAGAGGAGATAGTTTAAATCTCAAAGCGGGAAAATCACTTACGGCACAAATCAGGGCAGGGATTATCACCGCATAATTTCCCGTTTTACCTTTTAATTTTAATACTATGGAAGAATACGAACTTGTTATAGGGCTTGAGGTACACGTGGAACTACTGACCGACTCAAAGATGTTCTGTGGTTGCTCCACAAAGTTTGGCGCACCTCCTAATTCTCAGATTTGTCCTGTATGTACAGGTTTCCCTGGTGTGCTTCCTGTAATAAATAGAAAAGCTGTGGAATTGGCAATGAAAGCAGCAATAGCACTTAACTGCAAAATTTCTCCTTTTTCTCGTTTTGCAAGGAAACACTATTTCTATCCTGACCTGCCTAAAAACTATCAGATTTCACAGTATGAAGAACCACTGGCTACAGAAGGAGTTCTTCTTATAGATAACAGAAATATAAGGATAAGGAGAATCCATCTGGAGGAAGATGCTGGTAAACTCATTCATCCAGAAGATAACAGCCATTACTCTCTGGTTGACCTGAATAGAAGCGGGGTCCCTCTTATTGAGATAGTTACCGAGCCCGATATTAGAAGTTCTTCAGAGGCAGAAAAGTTTCTTACAGTACTAAAAAGAATTCTTGAATATCTTGAGGTAAGTGATTGTAATATGGAAGAGGGTTCTTTAAGATGTGATGCAAATATCTCTGTCAGAAGATATGGAGATGAAAGGTTTGGTGTGAAGACCGAGATTAAGAATATGAACTCATTCAGGGCTGTGAGAAAGGCGCTTGAATATGAAGCAAGAAGACAGATTTCCTGTTTAAGGGAAGGGCAGGCATTAAGACAGGAGACCCGTTTATGGAATGAGAACCTTCAGATTACAGAAGAAATGAGGAGAAAAGAAGAGACGCAGGACTATAGATATTTTCCAGAGCCAGACCTTCCTTCTCTTGTTTTTGACAATAAGATAATTGAAGAGATAAGTGTGAAGGTCGGAGAATTACCATTTCAGAGGAAAGAGAGGTTCGTAAGAGAGTATATGTTATCCGATTATGATGCAGAAGTGCTCACATCTAAAAAGGATATCGCAGATTATTTTGAGAGTTGTGTGGAGAAAGGTGGTAGGCCCAAGATAGTTGCGAACTGGATAATGGGAGACCTCACCGCTTTATTAAAATCAGCGAAGAAAGAAATCGGGCTTTCTCCTGTTTCCCCTGAATATCTGATTCAGATTGTCTCAATGATAGAGGATGGTAAGATTACAGGAGTTGTTGCAAAATCGGTGCTTCAGGAGTGTTTTAACACAGGTGTACCCCCCGAAAAAATTGTCTCTGAAAGAAATCTATTACAGATAGAGGATGATGAAACAATAAGTAATATTGTAAAGGAGGTAATAGCGGAAAATACTGGTGCAGTGCAGGACTATAAAGGAGGTAAAGAAGAGGCACTTTCCTTTTTGATAGGGCAGATAATGAGGAAGACAAAAGGGAAGGCAAATCCTGCTGCTGTGAGGAATAAACTGTTAGAGTATTTAAATAAAAAGTGATAAGAGGTATAATAATAAGTCAAAAATCAAAAAATATAAATTTATTTTGAAGAAAGAGAGGGAATATTAAAATGAAAAAGAAGATAGTATGGAGTATCATAGGGCTGGTTTCTCTTGCGATAATTGTGGGAGGTGATGTCAGGGCTTCCCAGACACGCAAGCAGGAAGAAGAAATATACAGGAACATTGAACTCTTCCTTGATGCAATGAAGATTGTTGAGAATCAATATATAGAGCCAGTGGAGAATAAAAAATTAGTGTATGGTGCACTTAAAGGTATGCTCGGCTCTCTTGACCCTTATAGCGCCTTCCTTGAACCTGAACTTACACAGGAACTTCAGATAGAAACAAAGGGAGAGTTCCATGGCGTTGGTATGGAGATAACATCCAAAGATGGAATAATAACGGTTGTGAGCCCTATAGAGGATACCCCGGCATGGAAGGCAGGTATAAGGGCAGGAGATAAGATAATAGAGATTGATGGAGAATCCACAAAAGGTCTTACTACACTTGAGGCAGCCAGAAAGTTAAGAGGGAAGAAGGGAACAGAAGTTACGATAAGTATATTGAGAGAAGGGGCTACTGAGTTGAAGAAGGTTACACTTGTCAGAGATGTTATAAAGGTAAAGTCCATAAAAGAAGAGATACTTGATAACAATCTTGGTTATATCAGAATAAGAGATTTCCAGGAAAGAACATCCGCTGACCTTGCGAGGGTGCTTGAAAACTTTAATAGAAAGAATGTAAAAGGCCTTATCCTTGACCTCCGCAATAATCCTGGAGGACTTTTAAGTTCAGCTGTTGAGGTTAGTGAACTTTTTGTGCCAAAAGGCAAACTCATTGTTTATATTAAAGGCAGGGAAGAAAAGGACAGGAGCACATTTAGTAGCAGGAAGAATCCTGTATGGGGAAAACCGATAGTTTTACTTATAAATGAAGGTAGTGCAAGCGCATCTGAAATTGTTATCGGAGCATTGAAGGACAATATTCCTTCTACTGTTACAGTTGGTATGAAAACATTCGGGAAGGGCTCCGTCCAGAACCTTGTTCCACTTTCAGATGGTTCTTCCCTGAAATTAACCACAGCACATTACTATACACCATCCGGTGTCTGCATTGAAGGGAAAGGGATAGAACCTGATATATCTGTACAACTACCTGAAGATACTACAATACCTATGGGAAAGGATGATATACAGTTTCAGAAGGCGCTTGAAGTATTGAGAAAGACAGTGGGCAATGGCTAAAAAAAGATTATCTGACGATTCTCCTTTCTTACCCCTTGCGCTGTTTATTGTTCTTTGTATTCTTATAACAGCGGTGGGTATCATCAGGGAGATAAAGAAAGAAAAAGTTCCAGTACCTGTACCTCCTGTTAAAGAAGAAAAGCCATCAGTGATAAAAAAAGCAATTCCACCCTATGGAAAAGAAAAAGCACAGATAGGAATTATAATAGATGACCTTGGCTGGAACAAAGATATTGTGAAGGAAATAGAAAAGCTTAACAGACCAATTGCTGTTTCAATACTTCCTTATGCTCCTTACAGCAAAGATGTCTTCAATGAATTTAAAAGAGATGATGCAATAGAAATACTCCTGCATCTTCCTCTGGAACCACGTCCACCTGTACAGTCGCTTGATAAAGGAGTTATAAAAACAGAAATGAGCAATGAGGAGATTAACCGGCAGTTTTATGAGGCACTTAAGGATTTTTATCCTGGAGTGAAAGGGATAAATAACCATCAGGGTTCTTTATTCACCTCAGATGAAGAGAAGATGCGTATTTTACTTGGAGCCATACAGTCAAAAGGTCTTTTCTTTGTGGATAGTATGACTGCAAGGCAGAGCAGGGGTTATACTCTTGCAAAGGAGATGGGTATAAAAACAGCAAAAAGGGATATATTTCTTGATAACCAGTCAGACCCAAAATATATAGAAGGGCAGATACGGGAACTTGTTGAGACCGCTAAAAAACAGGGTAAGGCGATAGGGATAGGACATGCGAGGAAAAATACTGTAGCAGTTTTAAAAGATATGTTACCTGAGATAGAAAAGGAAGGGGTGGAGATAGTTCCTGTTTCTTCTCTCCTTGAATAGATGTTATAAATTTTTAACTTTTAAGTTTCAACTTTTAAGTTTTTACTTTTAACTTTTGCCTTATTACTTTTGCCTTTTAACTTATTACTTTTGAGTTTTAACTATGTTAATACTTGGAATAGAGTCGTCCTGTGATGAAACAGGAATAGGTATTCTGAAGAGTGGAGAGATAATTGCTAATCTCATTGCAAGTCAGGAGGATATTCATTCTCTATATGGTGGTGTTGTGCCTGAACTTGCAAGCAGGGCGCATATAGAGAGGATAGATATTTTATTCAAGAAAGCAATTAAGGATAGCGGAATAGATGTTGCAGATATAGATTACATAGGGGTTACAAACCGTCCGGGTTTAAAAGGTTCTCTTCTTGTTGGTGTCTCTTTTGCCACAGGGCTTGCCTACGCTTTACATAAACCATTATACAAGGTGAACCATATACATTCCCACATTGCTGCAAATTTTCTCAATCCGAATGCAGAATTCCCTGCCCTCGGTTTCGTAGTTTCCGGCGGACATACAACATTTTTTTATATAAAAGACCCTGTAAGTTTTGAAGTTATTGGAAAAACACTTGATGATGCCTGTGGAGAGACATTTGATAAGGTAGCAAGGATGCTTGATTTAGGGTTTCCAGGTGGACCGTATATTGAAAAGATGGCAGAGAAAGGTGATGAGGCAAAGATAAAATTTCCTGTGACACTTCTTGATAAAAACTCTCTTGACTTCAGTTTCAGCGGACTTAAAACAGCAGTCCTTTACTATGTAAAAAAGAATGGGTTGAAAGATGTCCTTGATATCTGTGCATCATTTCAAAAAACCGTAGGAGATATACTTACAGAGAAAACAGCAAGATGTCTTGAAAGATATAAAGTAAAATCATTACTTCTCGGTGGTGGTGTGGTTCAGAACGGTTATATAAGAAAAAGGTTTCAGGATATTTCACAGAAAAAAGGGATAAAACTATTTATCCCTGATAAAAAACTCTGTCTTGACAACGGCGCAATGGTTTCCATTATGACTGCCTTTCTTATAAAACATAATATTCCCCATTCTCCTCTTACAATAGATGTTTTCCCTGCTTTTCCATAATGCAAAAGGTATCACTTATTTTTCAAAGGTTATTTTCAAAGTAAAAGATCTCACCTGCGAAGTTGAAGTCCCACCAAAGAGGTTTATCCCGGGTAAAAAACTCTGTCTTGATAACGAGACAATGGTTTCTATTATGCCCCGTTTTTTTGTAAATTATGGCGTAGGTTCTCTTGCAAACACCATAGAGATTATTTCTGCACATTTGTAGATTGCTATCTTACTGAATGATTCAATTTGACAAAACAGGCGTTATGGATATAGCCCCTATAGCAAATCCATCCGGTGCACTTCCTATGCGGAAATCTGCCCCATAGTTTCTTCTTCCTTCAAATAAAGCGTCTTTTATTCGCGTTGTGAAAACTTTCCATTCTTTAACACCGGTAAGAACTATCTCTATTCTGTTACTTGTTTTTTCTCCATTTATTAATGCATCATAGGAAAAGAAAATTTTCCCAGGTTCCCCTCCATCAAAATATTCAATAGTAATATCATACTCATTGCCTATTTTCACCCAGTCGCATAATTTGAAATAATAGTATTTACCATATTTTGCTTTCCCGTAATCAATTCCTAATGCCTTTATTCCATTTATATCTATTGTTTTTGTTACACCTTCTCCTGTTTCTTTGAGTAAAGTAATTCCATTTTCAATAATTATATCTCCATAAAAACTCCATGCTCCCGAAACCTTTCTTGACAGCAAATTATTTGAAAATTCAGTATGTGGTGTTGCTTGATGTTTAATTTGAATAATATCCGGTTCTTTATCTTCAAAACCTTCTGTTTTTAGCTGTCCAGGTAGAAGTACAGCTATACTTCTAAATATAAAACCTTCAGGTACCCATATTCTAAATCCTCCAAAGGGTTCGGAATTGAAGAAAGCATCTTTTAGATAGTATTTTAATATTTTCCAGTTGTTACTATTACTTAATTGTGTTTTATTAGTGTGTATGCTGGCCCATCTTGCTCTACTACTGCGGTAATTAAGATTAATATTACCTGTTCCTACATCAAGAAATTCAATAAATATTTCTACTTCTGAATATGGTTTTGTCCACTCTGGAAGTTGGACATAAACAATCGGACCATAATCAGTTTTTCCTCTTCTTACGATGGCAATATAAGAATCTTCTTTTTTTTCAAGAGATATAACACCTTCGTTTGTGCTTTTAATAACAGACAATCCTTTTTCTATTATTGGGCGCCTGTCATAAATACCCCATACTCCAAAGTGTTTGCCTTTTGTGAGAATCTCTGAAAGAGATAAACCAGAAATTATAGTTTTTTTGGGTGTACTTTGTTTAGTTTTTGCATGTCCTATCTCAAGTACTCTTACAGAATCTATCCATATGGGATCTCTGGAATGATTTGCAAAAACAAGAGGAATTGTTGAGTTTTCAGGAGGGACATCAAATTCAAAAGAGTATTCATGCCAGTCCTCATCCTGGTGAGTAATAATTTGCACGGGGAATATATGTTCCATTTGTACATAAGATTCTCCAACAGGTATACTACTTACTTCTATATAAGCATTGCTATCGGTCGTTGCAGCGAATTTATAAAAAAACGTAATTCTGTACCTTGTTAATGGTTTCAGAAAAAGATATTGGGAGGTATTAAAAATATAAGGTTTCAATTGACGTTGAGCATCTGGTATGCGCTTTGATGGTGTCCATCTATTAAGAAACTCAACTACACCATTTAAACGGAGAGAGTACTTACCTTCAGGTGGGTTATTCGTTTCCATAATTCCATCTGCTTGATATAGAGGAAATGATAAATCCGGCTGTTGTAATAAATGTATAAAAATCTCATTTGAGTTAGTTTCCCATCCATCAGGTGTGCCGTTGCCATAAGTGTCAATTTCAAATCCACCGTTAAAAATAGAAGGGGCAACGGGACAAGAAAATGTTCTCTCGTACTGTCCATCCTTCACAGTTGTTATTATCATTCCCACCTTATTCAATGCAGAAAGTGCTTCTCTTCCCGATATATCTACCTTTAAAGTTTTAATTGTGCCTGCTGGTATATTTAGCATTGATGGTGGATTTTCCAATTTTAATATATTAGGTGTTGTGGTAAAATCCAAAGATACGTTCTTATCCGTTGAGGAAATATTGATCAGAACAACTTTGATTATATCTGTCATTCCTTGTTCACGTGGCCAAAGTACAAAAAAACGTATGGATTCATTTTCAGGAAATTTGACAGGAATAAGTATGCTAGATGCTTTTGCTGGAGGGACAGAAACAATTACTCCATCATGTGTATTACGCAGGTTAACCCTTACAACAGTTTCTTCATCGTAAAGATATGCGAAAGCATATTTAGTGTTAGCAAGCATAGGCCATTTTATATATACTTCTCCTTCTTTTTCTTCTTCATTCTGAATATTGATGAGTGCCCCTGTATACTCTTTTTCTTCCCGTTTAAACCATTTCGCAACTATAAGAGGACTGACTTCTAAATCTTTATCGTCCATAAAACGGCTGTTATACATCCAATCTTTTATACGGTTACGGTGTGCATAAAAACGGCGATCATTTATAAAATCTCCTCGTAAAAATAAGTGTATTGACCTGTTATATTCTTCTATACTGCGACACCATATTCCTCCTGGATTATTATATCCTCTTACTAATTTGGCTTCGGGGAAAGTATATAAAAATGGCACTCCATCGCAATATGGTGACCAAACCCATAGTCCTAAATCTGCATACTGCATCAATTGATCTGGACATCCTTCTATGGCAAGGACAATATCAGGATTAATTTTACGTCCCTCATCTATTATTTGTCGGAAAACTTCCTGAAGTCCTTTATTCCATAATCCATGTTGTTTCCCATGTCCATGGTCATCTGCATAGCATTCATAGAAATTACATGCTTGGTCAAAGTAAATACCACTTGCTCCTTGCAATTTTATATAATTATTTACCGCCCCCTTAAATAACATTTCTTTCCAACCAGTGGAAGCCGTACACATGTTAAATCCTTCATCTGTAAATCTTGAAAGATATGGATAAACTCCAGTTTTTCCTGAAAAGTCCCGTTGTGCCCACCTAGGCCCAAATCCTCGCGGAGGAATTTCTACTTCTGAAGGAATAAGATTACGTGGAGTTGGTCCGATAAATGGTTTATCAGCATAATCATCTGTCCATCCACGTGAATTCCAGTAATATGTAGTATAAAGCCCATGTTCGCGGGCTTTTTCCTGAATATTACGAAATTCTTCTGGAGTACCATAACGTGGATTAATTAAAGGAAATGCACTGCTTGAGTACATTCCATCTATAGAATTTGCAAAGTTCTGTCCCCATACTGGATGAATTTCAAGGAGCTGTGTTAAGGGTAACCAGTGGCTGAGAAATCTTGCAGCCATATTTGTACCTCTAATCCAGCCATCAACATTTTTTGCCCAATTAGAATTTATACGTGAAAAATCCATCCATGAATGCGCCCATGCACTGTATATATCTGCTGCTTCATGCCAATCCCCCTTATAACACCCTACTTCATAAGTAGATTGGCTTTTTTCTCCCGGCCCAATATATATCATCCGATTAAAACCTATATCCATTGCCCACGAAGATGGCGATGGAACAAAAGTTATTTTTGTTCCAACACCGTCAGTGTTGCGTACTTGTACAGTAAATCCTCCTTTTGAATTATATAAGGTAAGCCATCCCATACTGTAATATCCTGGATAGATCCCGCTTAATCCTAGAGGAGAGTCTATATAAGGTTTAGGATTACCAGGTATATAAAAAGGAGCTCCTGGGAAATCTGCTCCACTATGGTTGTTTACTGCAACCGCCATATTATTCTCAGGGTCAGAACCTATGCGTACTCCTGCTAAAATAGGGAATTCTACATTCCTGATTTCCATTTTTGATTTATTGTCAATAGTTATTTGCCATGTAGATAAACCTTCAGTAGGTAAAGATATCTGTACCGTGACATCAATATTTTCTGCTATGCAATATTTAAGATTTAATTGCTGCCAGTTACTTTTCAATAGTAATTGATAATCCGTCATATTCCTTGGTTCTGGTGTTATTTTTTGCAGTCCAGCACCAGGATATCCTATGCTAAATCTAAACAGGGGTTGACAATTACCTGGGGGTAATATCCATCCAGATTCTAATGACCACCATCCAAACAGGGTTCCATTATGAATGTCAAAAAGAATTTTTTGATTTTTATTAGAGAGTACTACTATTTGAGTAAAAGGTTTTTCAAATTCTGCTTTAAAATTAGGAAGGAAGAATTGATTGTTATGGGTTTTAGTAATAACTGCTTTAAGATATAATTGTGACAGTTCAGTAGATTTTACTTCTTTAATTGGTTTCCATGAAGTACCTTCATCGGCAGAATAGAAAAATTCTACATTATTATTTTGGCTTTCTCCTTCAGCAATTACTTGTAAAAATCTGGATATGGTTACATTTATAGGGAAAAAGAATATTTCTCCTTCAGGAACAATTTGTATATTAGAATTACCACCTCTATCTTTTGGCGGTTCCATACCTTCGGGAATTAATGCAATACGGTCAAGCAACATATATTCTAACCCGGCACGAATACGAAATACATGACTGCCGTTTCTAAATAGTCTACTTTCTCCAGGTAACCAAATCCATTCACCTTTATAGAAGGGCTCTTCAGCAAATGTAATTTTAGAATAATCGATTGCGGTGAAGTGCTCTCTATCAACCTGATAAACAACAAAAGGATAATAGGGCTCCTTAATACCATATTCTTCTGTGAAAAGTCTAGAACGATGAAGTTTTACCCGGAACCATGGTCTATACATTTGAGTTGATTGTATATATATATCAAAACTTATTAGGTTACGATTTAATACTCCTTGATATATAGAAACACCTGAGGGAGTTTTTAAAACAGATGATTCTTGTTTGGGTGCAAGAATGATGTTAGATGCGTTATCCATATCCATCCATAAAATACCATTTTCGTCAGGGAATATTGCTTTTGAAAGGGAGTATTTATCATTCAAAGTTCTGATACCTTGCCACTGTGCAGGAATGAGTGGCAGGTTATTTCCAGAGAAATTACATTCCTGAGGTATCGAGGGAATTTTTATATTTTCTGAACGCAGGATTTGTAGAGAAAGATTACCAATAATAGGAGAAGTTTTATCTTCTGATTCCTCAAGAGTTAATCGGAGAAATATATTTTTATAACTTTTATAAGAATCAGGAATAACACCATCTGATTCAATTTTTTGCCAGTTTTTACCTCCATCGACAGATAATTCAATACCGACTTTACCACCGGAAAGTTCTGCATCAAAAGAAACTTTTTGCGCGATTTCATTCTGGGACAGACGGACCGGGCCGATTAAAATTATACCTTTTGATGGAGTAATATCATAATTATAAGTTGGAGATAATATTTCATTATTATTAGGTTCAACATCTACGGGTAAAAATGCTAATTGAGATAACTTTATGCCACCTTGCCAGTCAATTATAAATATATGCTTGCCTTTTGAAAATTCATATTCCTGTCCTTTCTTCCATAACCAGCGATTGAGATTACTATCATTAGGGTCAGTAATATTAGCATCTGTGATGAAAAGGGTATGTCCTTCATCAAGTTTTTCTGTATGATTCCAGTGTCCTATACGTGGAACATAAAGGCGATACCAAAGAGTTAATTTTACAGATTGTTTTATCTCTATTTCGTATATACCAGATTTAAGATATGCTACATATTTCTCATTTGAAGATAAAGAGTCTTTTATTATACGGAAAGTTTTTATTGGCTCAGTTTCATCCTGAACCAGAAAGTGTGTCATTTCTGTGGCGTTTATTACGACACGCCCGTCATTGCCTTGTGTATAGAAACGCGGTAGTTTTAATAATCCATGTGAGTATATACAATCTGTATCCGATATCTCTATTATTTTGTGTGTAATTATGTCAGAGTAACCCCACGTTATCAATAAACTAATATAGATTATTATAAAGTAAAAAAAGTTTTTTTTTATCATTTTCACATATTATAAATAATTATGCTACCAGTGTTTTACCCCACCATTATAAAATACACTATTTATAGTTCTGGGCATTTCAGATTCTAACATCCATGATACGTGGAAATCTCCCCAAAGAACATTTGCACCACCGCCGTGTCTTTTTCCTCTTCCTCCATCATCTGAGGTAGTAAATGCTTTTGAAGAATACCAATCTATATTGTGGTCCATAACCAATGCAAAACTGGAAGGGCTTTTTACCCTTTGCATTCGCAGTCCGATGCGTGGAACCTTTCCAGCATCTCCAGATATCCAGTTTTCCATACTATTATAAAAATTTATCGCATAACTGCATACAACGAGTTCATTGTTGCCTCTCGGTTGAGGTGCTTTAGGATTGCTGGGACACCAGAAAACACCTCTTTTAGTATTATTTGGTACATAAGGAGGAACAGGCACATAAATAGGAGCAATTTGTGTAACCCAGGTATAACCATTAGGTTGCACTCTCCATGGAATATATCCTTCATAATCTTCGGTGTAAAGAGCAAATGCAAGGGCTATCTGTTTTAAATTGTTCATACATACTGCCTGTCTTGCCCTTTCCCTTGCCTGAGATAAAGCCGGTAGCAACATTGCTGCAAGTATTGCAATGATTGCTACCACCACCAGCAACTCTATTAACGTAAATCCCGCTCTTCTATTTCTTCTTTCCATTTTCTTTCCCTCCTTTCTTTTTTTGTCTTCCTTAAAACTTCTCATCTCATACTTTCGTTGTATCATAATTGTATTCTCTATGGTTATTATATAACTATTTTCTTGATTTGTCAAGTGTTTTTTGGTATAATGAAAACACTATGAAGAATATTACAAAGCGAGACCTTGTAAAAAACTATATTTTAGATGAGATAAGATATGGTATTTTGAAAGGAGGAGAAAGATTACTATCCGAAGAGGCGTTAGTAAAAAGGTATGGTGTAAGCAGGGTAACAGTAAGGAGTGCCCTATCCGAACTGTTAAAAGAAAACTTCATATTTAAAGAGAAAGGAAGGAAAGGGTATTTTGTAAGTCCTGGTAAGGCATTAAAAGGCAAGAGATTATATAAATCCATAGGCATCTTAATCCATTACAGCACAGAAAAGAGCCATCCCTTTATGCACAGATTTCTAACTTCTGCATCATTGCAGTGTGCGGAGGAAAATATAGGGCATCAGATTTTTAATCTTATAAACAACGTAAAGGATAATATATTTAGTGATGAAATTTCAAAGATACTTAATGTAATGAAAGAGTATCCTGTAGATGGGTTACTTATCAACAGTCGCCTTTGTGATGAGACACTGGAAAAGATAGAGAAGATAGGAATTCCTGTGGTGCTTGTTAATAATTTCCTTCCTGGCAGTGAAATTCCTCATATTATTGCAGGTTATAGGGCGGTTGGCAATGCAGTGACACATCTATGGAGGATAGGGCACAGGAGGATAGGTTTCATCACAGGACCGCAGGATGAAAGGATTGTCCATGAGACCATATGGGACTTTCAGGAGACGTGTAAAAGGTTAGCACTTCCTTATGATATCTCTCTTATAAAAGAGGTGGCGTATGATGAAGGAAGGTTGAAGAAAGCGATAGAAGAGTTTTTATCTGTAAGGCCTTCTCCTACTGCCCTAGTAATAGATGATGATATTATGGCTTGTTATGCCATAGGATATCTGAAGGAGAAAGGGGTGAAAGTTCCTGATGATATGGGTATTGTAGGGATGGGTGGGGTAGAAATGGGGGAGTTTATAAGCCCTCCTTTGACCACTGTTTCTCTTCCGATAGAGAAGGCGGCACGGATTGGGGTTGAGATGCTTGCAAAACTTATAAAAGGAGAAAATTTAGTAAAGAAGTTTATACATTTGAAAGGTGAACTTATTGTACGTAAATCGTGTGGAAGTAAAAAATAAAGATGGTTGAACACAGATTAAGATTAGGTGGTCATTCCCTTTTAGGAAAGATTGCGTTTTCAACACTTCCTCAGTGGGAGAAAAAGATAATCCAGCCAGATATGAGCCCCAGGGCACTTAATAAACCATATCTACCGAGAGGTATAAAAACGGTTGAAGAAAAGGCAGGTGCGATGTGTTCTATACTGGACTGGATTTATTATAAAGAGATGAGACCTTATGCTATCCTTCCTGATGGAAGATGGATACCCCATTCTCCTCCTGACAGGGATTGTCAGTCATCTTCAGGTAGTGGGCAGCCACGCTCGCATATTGTCCATATGGAAATGATTGAATGGCTGCTTAAAAAGATGTTAAATGAGGTACAGAGAAAAAGATGGGAAGAAGCAATACGATATGGTGGGGCGCTTGGACATTTTCTTCAGGAACCATTTACTCCTGGGCATGCAATTGATAATAACCTTTTTCATCAACTTTTTCCTGACCCTGACAGGAAGAGACATATCCGTCTTCATAGCAGGTTTGATGCAGCAAGTGATAGATTTAAACCTCTAACACCTGTTTTGATGGGTACAACAGTTTCAGAGGCGGCATTTCGTCTATTAATTGAAATTGACAGAGGAATAAAAGAAGGAATGAAAATTGTAGGGAGGTTAATAGATTCAGTATATAAAGGAGAGCCAAAAAGCGAACAGGAAAGGATTCTTTCTCAGCAGTGCCGGCAGGCAGTTTTTGTTACTGCAAGTGCATGGCATACAGTTATGTGCATTGGTTTTAACAGGTTTAATAAAAAAGAAGTTGAACGACTTAAATCTCTTAATCTTACCTATCTTGTACCATACTTCATACATCACTGCCAGTATTTTGATATACTGCTTGGAAATCTTGTTAAAGAAGAACGTAAAATACCTATCTATGTCTGGGGAAGAAACGGTAAGGAAGAACTTATTAAAAATGGCTTTGGGATGGGGGGCCATTCAGGAATAAAATTTTTTATTAATGGAGATGTATATACCCGTTTTCGTTGCAGGGTGGGACTGCCGAGCAGGCATACTGAAGGGCAAACAGGAAATACAAGGACTATGTTTTTTGTTGAGATTGATACAGAAGAGAACCTTACTTATTCTGAGGATATGGAATATGAAGCAAAGAGGATTGTATCACTTCCTCTTATACCCGGAGAGCCAGTTCATAGTATTGATATATGTATTAAAGGAGCAAGAACACTTATCCTTACTACCCGGAGTAGCCCTTATACAACCTGTGATGGAAAAATACAGTTTGATATACCCCATGTTGCTATATGTGACCCTGTTCTATATAAATCATAAAACCGCTATAGGAGGAATTCTATGGCTCACAATACTACATATGATGTGTTTGATATACTGCCGAAAAAACAGAAGATATTCTGGGGGATTGAAGGTATGAGTCGTGAAGAGATTCATTCTATTTTAATCAAAGGTGACCCTGATTATTATTGTGGATTGTCAGCAAGGAAAAGAAAAGAATTTCAAAAGTATATGGTAGTTGTTACCTATCCGGGCGATAGAAAAACAAGGTATGGGATAAACAATAAAGGCAGATTGTTTCATTATTTCCCTGTTGATACAGATGTCTATGAAGGATGCGGTGCATGGCAGGCAGATTCCACAGAAAAATGGCACTTTGTTTACAGAGGGTTTTATAAATACCTTACCAGGATTATAGGATGGCTGAGAACCGGAAAGAAAAAAGATGCCTTAATATCAATGGCAGGGTTATTTCATATCTTACAGGACCAGTGTTGTTTTTTCCATTCTCTTGAAGGAGAGGAAGGTTGTTCCCAATGGATACTTGATGAACTGATAGAGAAGCCGGACAGGTGTTTATTGAACCCCACTGCCCTTATTGGAGAAACCCATATTCCTGTAAATCTAAAGGACTATAATCCTGTTTTATTAGGAACAGATATTGAAGAGATATGTTTTCATCTCTACAATAGGTACAGACAGGTGAAAAGCGCCAACAGAAAGAAATTAATTCCACTTGTTCAGGCAGAGTATCTTAAAGATACGGAGGCGGTATATAAAATCAAAAAAAGTATTATAAAAGAAGCAGGGGAATTAGTTTATGACTTAATATATACTATTTACTGTGTGGCAACTTCATCTTTTAGAAAAACTGACTTAAAAAAGTTGGAAAGGATATATTTGTCAGATATAAAGCCAGTAAATTATCCACGGCATTCCAGTTTTCCTTATAGAGTTAATACACCTGTTTATAATTATGCAATAGGGGAGAGGGGAGAAAGATACCCTTTGAGTATTCTGATAAGAAAAGAAGGAAAACTGGAGGAATACAGATTTAATAAAGGCCTTGCGATGGGGGTGCACAGGGAATTGATTATCTCCTATGCTGTCCCTAAAAAGGTATTTAACAGGTTTCATGGATATTTCGGGATTCATTCAAGATTTATTAAAGAAGGAAGTGTAAAATTTGAAGCAAGGTTTAACGGGAAAACTCTATTGAAAGAAGCATTAGACAGAGAAAACCCTTCAGTAGAGATAGATTTTTGTGTGAGAGAAGGGGGGCTTTTGCATTTTTTTATTAGAGCAAAAGGCGGTTTAAAAGAAAGGTGTAATAATCTTATTTTAGCAGAGCCCTGTTTGATTAAATGAAGAACAATCCGGGTAAAAATCCCTAAAAAGAAGTAGTTTCGGATGTGGTATTGGATGAGAGGAAGGTTTTTATGGCGATAAGGTGTTCATTGTATGTCTTTGAGAAGTAGTTTCTGCCATCGCCCATAGATACAAAATATAGATAGTCAGTTTTTTCAGGATTGAGCGCTGCCTTAAGTGAAGAAAATCCTGGATTACATATAGGGCCCGGCGGAAGCCCCCTGTGGATGTAGGTGTTATATGGGGATTTAACCTTCAAGTCAGAGGTTGAAAGCCGGGATTTAGATTTTCCTGTTGCATAGATAACCGTGGCACAACTCTGGATAGGTATATTTCTTTTCAGGCGTTTGTAGATAATCCCTGCTATAATCCTCCTTTCACTATCATACATCGCTTCTTTTTCCACTATGGATGCAACCGTAACAATCTCTTTCACCTTCTTAAAATTTGCGTCTGTTATAGGTTCTCCATACAACTCTTCAAATACATTTTTGAATCGTTTATACATTGTGCTTGCTATGGCTTCAACGGATGTCTTATGGGGAAATAGGTATGTATCAGGAAAAAGCATACCTTCAAGTTTTTTATTTTCAAGGGCATATTTTATAAACTCTTCTTTGGGAACCAGTTCTTTTCTTTCAAGGATATCAGCGATATCTTTAATGGTGCTTCCTTCAGGGACCGTTACTCTTACAAGGATAACCTCTCCTCTTGCTATCTTTCTTATTACTTCTTTTAATGGCGTCCTGCCTGAAAATTCATATATACCTGCCTGTAATTTTTCCTGAACATTATACCTTCTGGTGAGATAAAGGAACCAGTCATCATTTTTTATAACCCCTTTTTCTTCAAGCAGTTTTGCTACATCTACAGCAGTTGCTCCTTCTGGAATTTCAACTAACTTTGCTGTTTTTACTTCGGGTGGTAGAGTAACAAGTTTTATTATGATCACCCCTAATATCAATACCGACAGAATGACTGAAATGAGTTTACTTTTCATTTAGATATTTCCTCAAAAGTTCAAATGCCTGATAGACCGCTCTTTCTCTTATCCTTTCTCTATTACCCGGGAATACAAACCTGTGAATATGAAATCTGTTTTTGGGCAGGCCAATGCCTATATATACAAGACCTACGGGTTTTTCAGAACTTCCTCCACCCGGTCCTGCTATCCCGGTAATGCTTATGGACACATCAGTTTTCCCTTTCTTTTTGGCGCCTTTTGCCATACAGAGAGCGCACTCTTCACTTACAGCACCATATTTTTTCAGAACTGTCTTTGGTACACCTAAAATTCGTCTCTTCAAAATATTGCTATATACCACAAAAGAACCCTGAAAATATTCAGAACTTCCGGGTATGTCTGTAAGAAGTTTACCTGCAAGTCCACCTGTGCAGGACTCTGCAAGAGCTATCTTAAATTTTTTCTTTTTCAGTAGATTTCCTATGATAACAGGCAGAGCAGGTGGGTCTATCCCTAAGTAATTATCAGAAAAGATTTCTTCTAAAAATTTTTCTATTTCCGACAGAGCGTTAAGTTCTCCAGATGAAGATATAAGTATCTCTATCACCTGCGGGCTGGCGAGTATAGTGTATTTGATGCCTCTTTCAGTAAAAAAACTGTGGATTTTCTCCTCAACTGATGATTCCGGCACCCCGGATATTCCAAACCGATAAATTTTTATACCACCTTTTGATACTTCTCTTAATTCTTTTGCATACTCTTCTACCATAGGGATGAGTTCTGGAGGTGGACCGGGAAGCAATACAAGTGTTTTTGTCCCTTCTTTTAATATCATACCAGGAGCAGTTCCCACAGTGTTTTCAATCACCTTTGCTCCTTCTATGATATATCCCTGTCTTCTATTTATTTCAGGGATATCTTTTATCCCCCTTCTGTAAAATCTCTCGCATATATTTTTCCAGAGAGTATCTGAAAAAATAAGTTTTTTCTGCATTAATTCTGCAACTGCCTCTCTTGTTAAATCATCAGATGTAGGACCAAGCCCGCCGGTAATAAAAACAATATCACTTCTTTTTAATGAAATAGAAACTGCCTCTTTTATTTCCTCTTTTTCATCGCTTACTGTAATACATCTGCTTATGAAAAAACCTGCCCGTGCCATTATCCCGGATATGATGTTTATATCAGTATTCACCCTGTCATATAAAAGTTCAGTTCCCACACATACTACTTCTATTCTTTTGTCTTTCAGATGATTTTTTTCCACCATATCTCTAACTAAAAAATGTTTAAGTAAATTTAAAGCAAAAAATTATTTTTTATCTGATGATATGACAATGAGGTGTTTCTCTAAGGATAACTTACTATTGGCTTCATCCTTCAGGGTAAGTTTGCAATATCCGGATTTTTCAGGGATTATTTTTATATTGGCCCCATTAATCTCTACTTTCAGTCCTTCTGCTTCTATTGTGAAATTACTCTTATAATCAGCAATAATGTTGCCGAATCTGTCTTTTACTGCAATACTTCCTGTATATTCTTCTCCCTGTATTAGCTCCGCAGGTATCCCCAAAATTTCAATCTTTTCAGGTGAAGAGGGTTTTACCGTAAATGTATTTGAATTTCCACGATTCCCTGCCATGTCTTCAACTACAATGTTATACTCTCCTGCTTTCTTTATTACAACCGTTTCCATCCACATTCCTGAAGAAGTATCCCTGTTTATATATTCCACAGTGCCGGATGGTTCTTTAAGATAATAACCCTTTACAGGATTTCCCCATTTATCCGTTGCCCTGACTACTATACTGAATGATTTTCCTGCTTCCTGTGTTCCTATATCTCCTATAGAAAAACCATACAACTGTCCGGGGTTGACATAGAACTCTTTTTCCCCTTTAATCTCTCCAGAGGAAACCATTATTTTTTTACTCCCTGCCTTAAAAAATGTAAGTGCTATCCTTTTCCTTCCCGCATCTTCTGTGTTGAATATGACTTTTTTATCACCTGTTGCTCCCTCAGGAAGGGTTATTTCAATCTCTCCGGTATAATCAATGCATCTATTGCCATAAATATCCTTCACTTCTAATGTTATATCATAAGGGGTACCGGCTACAGGTTCTGTTTTACTTTCAGTGGATACCTCAATAAAAGAAGGGGCAGTATTTTTAACCTTGAATTCAGGGCTGGCTCCAAAAATATCTCGCTCTCCTGCTACATACAGAACATTGCTATCAGAAGATTCAGTCAGCATAATCTCTCCTGCCCATACCCCTTTTACAAGTATTACCTTTTCAGGAGATACCTTCCCTTTTCTCGCCAGGATAATTGCTTCAGCGTCATAATCATCAGTTTTGTTGCCACCTGTATCACAGGCATAGATATGAACTACCTGTGGTTTGCCTGCTTCCCATAGTAATGGAAAATTAGAAAATGTAAACTGGGATACGGATTCAGGAGAGATATTTATTTCACATTCTCCTTCCAGTCCTGAATTTTCTTCTTTTATCTTTATATGAAATTTCCCTGTTTTATTAAAGATGGCCGGGAATTCAAAACTTGATGACTCGCTTTTTACTTCAAAAACAGAAGGTATATCCACTGAAGTGTCATCTGCTTTTATTGAAAATATACCTGATTTTATTGGAATTGAACCACCTTTTCCATCAGAGATAGAAACAGATACCTTTAATTTTTCTCCTGCCCGTGCTTCCTTTTTTGTCAGGACGCTTAATACAGGCAATGATTCTGGCATTTTTTCTTCTGTTTTTTTAATTTCCCTTGGTTCTTCTACCGGTTTCTGTGCAGGAGATACCTCCGGTAAGGAAATCCTTTCTCCTGTCTGTGCATTACCTCCTGCATAAAGTATTGAAAACCTGCCCGTATGAGGACCTGGTATATTTTTACTTACGGCAGTCATCTCGGTCATTAACCAGGTACCGGGAGGTAGAGAATCGCTCATTTTCCCATTTACAGTATCATTCCATATATAGTTTATTCCATATTTATTTAATTGTTCAGGGATAGAAGGACAGAAAAAAATACTACCTGTTACTCCGTACTGTGCTAATAGATTTTGGAGTCCTTTTGGGTCAGAGGAAGATGGGGGGAAAAATTTGGCATTTGGGAGGTGTCCATTATCCATCTCAAACATCACAACCGCCTTATATATCTGCTGTAAATTGTTTATACACTCTCTTTCTCTGCCTTTCTGCACCCCCATATATGTTCCTACTGAAAGTGCAGAGACAATTCCTGCAACTGCACTTATTTCTATAAGGGTAAAGCCCTGCCAGAATCTTTTATTCCTCATACTAATATTTTAAAAGACATTACGGTTAATGTCAAAAAAAAACAGGGAAGGCGATAACCTTCCCTGTTTTAATAAAAATTATGGTCAAGCCGCTCGACCGATTAGTACTCCTCAGCTTAAACCCTTACGGGTCTTACACATGGAGCCTATCAACCAGGTAGTCTACCTGGGGTCTTCAGTCCGCTTTGCAGCGGAGGGAGGCCTAATCTTGGGGTGGGCTTCCCACTTAGATGCTTTCAGCGGTTATCCCTTCCGAACATAGCTACCCGGCGATTACCCCTGGCGGGATAGCCGGTACACTAGAGGTTCGTCCAACCCGGTCCTCTCGTACTAGGGTCAGCTCCCCTTCAAGCCTCCTGCGCCCACGGCAGATAGAGACCGACAATCTGTTACTTTCATCCTTAATAAATAAGGATTACTGACCCGCCTTTGGCGGGCGGACTTTCTTTTCAGAAAGTCTCTTGCAGTCGCCTGCAAGTTCGGACTATATCTTATTCACCTTTCGGTGAATTCTGGCGTATAGTCTCTGAGGCTCCGGTCAGGTCTTCCTTTGAATATTTTTTGTTGCCTCTTGTGGGGGTACTGAATACAAGAGATGCTATTTCTTCAAAACCTTCTACTGTAAGGTGTCTTTTCTGTTCTATAATAGAAAATACCTGTTTGAATATATGAAATTGTTTTCTTTTGTTGTGCGAAAAGAGAGGATGCTTTTCAAAGAAAGGTATAAGTTTGTTTCTGATTTCATCTCTATTTTTTATTACAAGAACCCAGGTTCTATCTTTTTTATTTTTCGGATTGTTGGGTTTTATATAACCTGCTTTTAATCTTTCTCTAAATGCTTCTAATATGTTTTTACCACCTGGATTTTGACTGAGATGAAATTCAGTGATTATCTGCCATCCTAATGGCAGATCTTTCCTTTTGCTGAAACCAACATAAAAACATCCTTCTCCATCTACAAAACCCGCAAGATATTCATTGGAAATTTGACCGGTTGCCTGCTGATTGTCCGCACTAACTGTATTTTTACTTGACATATTATATAGAGGCATAATATCTCTATTTTCACGCTCTGTCAAGTAACAGTTAGATACTCGGATTTCCCAGCATATAGCCAGATTTAAAGACAGCAGGGTCATCTACTGTCTCACGACGTTCTGAACCCAGCTCACGTACCGCTTTAATGGGCGAACAGACCAACCCTTGGGACCTTCTCCAGCCCCAGGATGCGATGAGCCGACATCGAGGTGCCAAACCTTGCCGTCGATATGAACTCTTGGGCAAGATCAGCCTGTTATCCCCGGAGTACCTTTTATCCGCTGAGCGATGGCCCTTCCACACGGGACCACCGGATCACTAAGCCCGGCTTTCGCCTCTGCTCGACCTGTCAGTCTCACAGTCAGGCTCCCTTCTGCCTTTGTACTCAACGGCTGATTGCCAAACAGCCTGAGGGAACCTTTGGACGCCTCCGTTACCTTTTAGGAGGCAGCCGCCCCAGCTAAACTGCCCACCTCCCACTGTCCCTTGCCTGGTTTCACAGACAGAGGTTAGGATTTCAAAATAATAAGAGTGGTATTTCACCGCTGGCTCCACCCTGACCGGAATCAGGATTTCATCGCCTCCCACCTATCCTACGCATATTATTCTAAAATCCAATAGCAGGCTACAGTAAAGGTTCCGGGGTCTTATCGTCTAGCCGCGGGTAACCTGCGTCTTCGCAGGTATCACAAATTCGCCGAGCCCCTCGCCGAGACAGCGCTCCCATCGTTACAAGATTCGTGCGGGTCGGAACTTCACAATAGACTATACCTTCATTAACCTGGAGAGTTCTTTGATATTGTAATTTCTTCTGCTTTCTGGACGGGCACTGAGAAGTATCTGGAAGATGTCTTTGAGCCCTTCTTCTGTAAGATGTCTTTTTTGAAGCATTATCTCAACAACCCTGCATAATGCCTCAAAGTCATTTTTCTTGCCTTCAGTGATAAGCGGATATTTTTTGAAGTGGGGGATTATCTTTTCACTTATGTCATTAAGTGCCCTCACTTCATATCTGTAAGTGTTGTCTCTTTTTGAAGGTCTTACAGAGCCACATCCAAAAAAGTCCCGTATCTGATATAAAATCCCTCTGTTATCTTTATTCTGAGATATTGAGAAGGTGGGTCTTATCTCCCACTGAACCTTTTCCAGTTTACGTGGAGATACAGATACATAAAAAGACCCTTCCCCTTCTGTAAATCCGGTTACATAATAGGGATTTAACATTTTGCTCCTCTCCGGTTAATGGTTGGCGTGTTACCCTTCCATTTAGCAGTTCTGGAAGAGTCCAATCCGTAAAAGGATTGAGTCGTTACGGGGTCAATCCACCAGAGTTCATTTTTAGAACGAAGGCAGACGACTTCCCACGGTATTGTCCCTGCCGTTTAGGATGTTCCTTGTTTACATCCAGAAGCAGAGAGTTCCACCGTTATGAGCCAACTTACGGGCAAGACCGACCTCTTACCCGACAAGGAATTTCGCTACCTTAGGACCGTTCATTGTGTTACCTTTTTAAAGGGTGGGATACTTCCCACTCTACCTGTCACCAGGTAGTTCGGACTATATCTTCACCAAACTGATATTTGGTGTCCGACGTATAGTCTCTGAGGATTTTAAATTTCCTTAAGGATTTCTTCTTCTGAATAGTTCCTTTTCCCTCCATTGTGCATCTTATTCCTGATGGAGATGATTTCTTTTATCCCTTCTTCTGTAAGGTGTTTCCCTTCCCTGATAAGATAAACAATTTTTTTAAATTTTGAGAAGTCGTTTTTCTTCTTAGATGATAGAAATCCAAAGTATTCAAAGAAGGGAATTACATTTTCACAGATGGATTTAAGATTATTTACTTCGTAGTACCATACTCCATCCTGACGTTGCCTCATAGTTCCACATTTCAGATGTTTCTTGAACAAAGAAAGTATAACCGGGTCTTTCTGAGAAACATTGAAGGATGGAGAGATTTTCCACTGATTTGTGTAATCATCTCTCTTTCCGAAGATTATATTGAAACTGCCTTCTCCATCAGCAAAGCCAGCAAGATAATATCCTATATGTGGAGGTACTCTTTTAGGATTATATTGCATACCCGTCTCCTTTAAGGAAATTTAACCTTTCCTGCTGATTATCTCTACCTGAACATTTTTACTGCCATCTGTTAGTGGCGAGTAGTTCAGGAATGACGAGATTTCCCAGCATATAGTCGGATTTTTTTACGTAACTACAGCGGTCCATTTCTATAGTTACGGCCGCCGTTTGCCGGGGCTTGGATTTGATGCTTCTCCACCTTACGGCGGATAACATCTCCTCTTAACCTTCCGGCACTGGGCACTTGTCAGGCCCTATACATTCTCTTACGAGTTTGCAGAGCCCTGTGTTTTTGATAAACAGTCGCGGGAGCCATTTCACTGCGGCCCTTTCAGGTATAATTATTGACTAACTATACCTTACTCAGGCACCCCTTCTTCCGAAGGTACGGGGTTATTTTGCCTAGTTCCTTAGCAAGGGTTCTCTCGCGCACCTTAGGGTATTCCCCCAGCCTGCCTGTGTCGGTTTGCGGTACGGGCACCTGATAAACTCCCTACGAGGATTTTCTTGGAAGAAGAACTTGGCCACTTCGCTCGCACTTGCGATTGAGCTCGTATTCCTCCATCCATCCTTGGTGCTTATGGATTTGCCACAAGCGGACTTCAGGAGTTAAACCGGTACTACCAGTCACCGGATGACCTATTCTTCTCCGTCCCCCCTTCAGTATTAACGTTTACCAGATGGGGCTGGAATATTAACCAGCTGTGCATCGCCTACGCCTTTCGGCCTCGACTTAGCCCCCGCCTAACCCTGGGCGGACGAACCTTCCCCAGGAAACCTTAGGCTTTCGGTGTCCCGAATTCTCATCGGGATTTTCGCTACTTATGCCGGCATTCTCTCTTCCCTTGACTCCATCCATCCTTACGGATGAACTTCTTCGTCAGGGAATGCTCCCCTACCTTTCCACCAATTTTTGGTGGAAACCATAGCTTCGGTACCAGACTTGAGCCCCGTTGAATTGTCGGCGCAGAATCACATCGACCAGTGAGCTGTTACGCTTTCTTTAAAGGATGGCTGCTTCTAAGCCAACCTCCTGGTTGTCTGTGTGACTCCACTTCCTTTACCACTTAGTCTGGATTTAGGGACCTTAGCTGATGGTCTGGGCTGAATCCCTTTTGACTATGGAGCTTAGCCCCCACAGTCTCACTCCCACCGAACAAATGATGGTATTCGGAGTTTGAAAGAACTTGGCTCCTTGTGAGGAACCTTGCCCTATCAGTGCTCTACCCCCATCATTCTATAAGGTGAGGCTGACCCTAAAGTCATTTCGGGGAGAACCAGCTATCACTGGGCTTGATTAGCCTTTCACTCCTAACCACAGCTCATCCGAGCTCTTTGCAACGAACACCGGTTCGGACCTCCCCCGCCGGTTAAGACGGGTTCATCCTGGCCATGGTTAGATCGCCCAGCTTCGGGTCTATTGACTGCAACTAACGGGCCCGGTTAGGACCACTCGCTTTCGCTACGGCTCCTCCGCTGAAGCGGATTAACCTCGCTGCAGCCAATAACTCGCCGGCTCATTCTTCAATAGGCACGCCGTCATCCGCCTTGCGGCGGACTCCGACTGCTTGTAGGCACACAGTTTCAGGTTCTATTTCACTCCCCTCCCGGGGTTCTTTTCACCTTTCCCTCGCGGTACTTGTACACTATCGGTCGAAACCATGTATTTAGCCTTAGGAGGTGGTCCTCCCGGATTCCCGCGGAGCTCCTCGGTTCCTCCGCGGTACTCAGGAATCTGACCCAGGTGTTTTCAGAATTTCGTCTACAGGACTTTCACCTTCTGTGGTTGACCTTTCCATGTCATTCGACTATTCTGAAAAACTTTTTACCCGGTGAGAGAGTAGGTTCTCTCCTGCCAGACCCTGCAACCCCGTATAATGAACGCACCTACGCTATTACCATTATACGGTTTGGGCTCTTCCCCTTTCGCTCGCCGCTACTCAGGGAATCGAAATTTCTTTCTTTTCCTCAGGGTACTGAGATGGTTCACTTCCCCTGGTTCGCCTTCGCCTTGCGGCGAATATCCACCCTTTCAGGTGGATGGGTTGCCCCATTCGGGAATCCCCGGATCACGGGTTGCTTGCGCCTCCCCGGGGCTTTTCGCAGCTTGCCACGCCCTTCATCGCCAGGTTTCGCCAAGGCATTCACTGTATGCCCTTAATAGCTTGACCATAAATTTTAAATTGTCAATGAGCAACACTTCCACACTTTCAGGCTTTATACTGAAAGAAAGGTAATTATACTTCCATTTTTTTCTTATGTCAAATTTATAATACCCTTTTTAAATAACTCTGTCAAGAGATAAATAGTATAACCCGGAAAAAATTATATGTCAATAAGCCATATACGAATGATAAAACATAAATCTTAAAGGTTAAAAACGAGAAGACGTTATTAAACTACATACAATTTCCTTTTCTGACGCCCCGCATTTCTCCTTTAAAAATTCACATATTTCATTGACGGATTTTCTTGGTCCCTGTATCATAATCTCCACATTTTCCTTTGATAAACCTTCTCTTATATCAGGTATTGCTATTGCCATCTCTACCGGACTTTTAAGGTTATACTTATTTCTGTTATAGTAGAGGGATGTATCCAATTTATATTTACCCGCTATTTGAGTTACAGGCATTACAGGCCTTATATGGAAGTCCTCTATTCTGTAAGAATATAGTATAAGTTTCCTTGTAGAATAGATAAACTCATCGGCATCCATACCCATTTTTTTGAATATCTTTATAGACGTAGATTTACCTGTAAGAAGGAAATAAATAGAATAGTTGAGAATGAATTCCTTTAAAGTTTCTTTTATTGTAACGTCCGGCACCAGACGGGAAAGTTGAGAAGAGGAGGAGTATTTTCTTACCTTATCACTGTGCCTCTCGTAGAAATGAGTAAGTGCCTTCCCCATTTCTAAAAGATGCATAGATAGGGCGACATAACTCCTTATCTTTTTCAGATCAGGGTATTTATTCTCTATCTCTGTATTTTTTAGAAAAGTGTCATAAAGAGATTCTATTTGATTGAATATTGACCTGTATTTCTCCATTATTTCTTCTGTGATTTCTTCATCTGATTTTATTCCACATACAAAGGTATTGAACATCTCAGCATTTTCAAGGAATTTTACAAGGATACTAATAGTTCTTTCCTCTTTTTCTTTTACCACATCTTCTTCAATGTCCGGTGGGAGAATTTTTTTCTGTATCTCTATCAGCATCTTCTTTTTACTGTATTTTTCTCTTGGTTTTTTAATCCCGATTTTTAATGCCTCTTCCTGTAATGTTGCTCCAAGATTTTTTAACGTGGTTAGATAAAGGGTTATTGTCTTCTTCAGCTCTTTGATAAATATGGCTTTTTCCCGTTCAGAAACATCAAGATTATAACTTTTTACTCTTGCAAGAATATGGAGCCCCTGAAATATGAAGATATTTATCCATCTTATAGAGCCAATCAATTCTCTGAAGTAGAAAAACTTTTTGTTATGAGAAGCGCCATAGTCATCAAGGAAGGTTTCTATTTCATCAACTTCTCTCATAATAGAAAAGATAAGTTCTCTATCCGGGAAATCTTCCTTCTGTATCAGTTCTTCAAAGATAATAAACAATGGCTTGGTAATGATATTAAGTCGTGGAACAAAATCCCTTTTTATCTCTTCTTCATCCATTATTTTGACCAGAGAACCCGGTCCTTTTTTAGTCATCATAAAAATCCCTTTTCTGGCCCTTTGGTATTTTTACTTCTCCTGAGAGAAGAGTGAAAAGATGGAAATACTTTTTTCTGCCTCCCCTCCAGAATACATCCGCCCGAGGCGGACACCCCTTTAAGGTTACGGTTTCATCTCCCTTACCCGCAACCCTGAGTGGAGATAGCGGGAGTTGAAGCCGCAACCGTCGCTTCGCTCTTCAGGAGGGGGTGCTTCCCCCTTCCTGATATAGTCCTCCCCCC